>Ga0114931_10002442_pt1 | contig 23638 bp, 22 predicted proteins | sample 2SBtaG_FD_89579 | JGI IMG/M metagenome (GOLD analysis project Ga0114931, IMG submission 89579) | Deep subsurface microbial communities from Kolumbo volcano to uncover new lineages of life (NeLLi) - 2SBTROV14_V59a metaG | ecosystem: Environmental > Aquatic > Marine > Volcanic | place: Kolumbo... | reverse complement strand
CATGACGATGTCGAGGTCCTTGCGCGGGTCAATCTGGCCAAAATGAATGTTGAAGCCATGGGCAAAGGCGAGGCTGGCGCCATCGGGGATGTTGGCCACGATACTGTCCCGGTATATTCGCGCCTGGTGTTCGTCGGGGGCCAGCATCATGACAAAGTCCGACTGGCGGACCGCCGCTTCGACACTGGTGACCGTGATGCCGGCGGCTTCGGCCTTGGCCACGGACGCCGAATTCTCGCGCAGGCCCACCACCACCTCCACACCGGAGTCCTTGAGGTTGTTGGCATGGGCATGGCCCTGGGAGCCGTAACCGATAACGGCTACTTTCTTCGCCTGAATCAGCGCCAGGTCCGCATCTTTGTCGTAGTAAATATTCATGGTCATTGCAGGTACCCCGCTTCAGTGGTCATGTTGCGCCGCCGGTCATACCGGCTGACAGTGTTGGATCTGGCGGCATTTACAAACGCAGCGCTTTTTCGCCACGGGCAATGCCGATAGCCCCGGAGCGCACGACTTCCATGATCAGGTTGTCGTCCAGGGACGCCAGAAAGGCATCCAGTTTGCTACCGTTACCGGTGATTTCGATTAAATAGGTCTTGGCCGTCACATCCAGGATGCGGCCCCGGAAGATATCGACCATGCGCTTGACCTCGTCCCGGGCCTCCCCCGCGGCCTTGACCTTTACCAGCATCATCTCCCGCTCGACATGCGGACCCTCGGTCAATTCAATGAGCTTGATTACATCCACCAGCTTGTTCAGCTGCTTGGTGATCTGCTCCAGGACTTCGTCGGAGCCACTGGTCTCGATGGTCATACGCGATACGCTCGGATCATGCGTTGCGGCCACACTCAGACTCTCGATGTTGTAACCCCGTGCCGAGAACAGTCCGGCGACCCGCGACAACGCGCCCGGCTCGTTTTCCAGCAACATTGAAATTATATGCCTCATCTCAGGCGCCTCGGTTTACAGTCATCGATCGGGAGGGGCTCGAACGTCCTGGTTCCATGCAGTCCGTTATCGGTTATCAGGCCCTGGCTCAAGCCAGTTCACGTTCCCGGCACAGGGCCGATAGACGCATTTCGTGCTGTCCCTTGCCGCTCATCATCATGGGGTAGACGTTCTCGGTGGGATCGGTGGCAAAGTCCATGAATACCAGGCGATCGCGCAGGGCAAAAGCTTCTTTCAGCGCGCCTTCCACATCAGCAGGTTTGTCAATGAACATGCCGACATGGCCGAAGCTTTCCGCCAGTTTGGTGAAATCCGGCAGGGACTGCAGGTAGGTGTGGGATTCACGATTCTCGTACATGAACTCCTGCCACTGACGGACCATGCCCAGATAACCGTTGTTCAGGTTGATGACCTTGACCGGCAACTGGTACTGCTTGGCTGTGGATAGCTCCTGGATGCACATGACGATACTGCCGTCGCCGGTGATGCAGGCTACGGTCTCGTCCGGGTAGGCCATCTGCACACCCAGTGCCGCCGGTAATCCGAAGCCCATGGTCCCCAGTCCTCCGGAGTTGACCCAGCGCCGCGGTTTGTCAAACGGATAAAACTGCGCCGCCCACATCTGGTGCTGGCCGACATCGGAGGCCACAAAGGCCTCTCCCCCGGTCACTTCATAGAGTTTCTCAACCACGTACTGGGGTTTGATGCGAGTCTCGCTGTGATCGTATTTCAGACAGTCGATCCCCTTCCAGGCATCGATCTGCCGCCACCACTCGGACAGGGCCTGCTGGTCCGGGTGGCTGTTCAGGGATGCCAGCAGATCGTTCATCTGTTTCAGCACCACACCCACAGGCCCAACGATAGGTACATTCACTTTGACCGTCTTGGCGATCGACGAGGGATCGATATCGATGTGGATGATCTTCGCTCCGGGGCAGAATTTTTTCACATCCCCCACCACCCGGTCGTCGAAGCGCGCACCGACGGCAATCAGCACATCACAGGCATGCATGGCCATGTTGGCTTCATAGGTGCCGTGCATGCCGAGCATGCCGACGAACTGGCGATCGGTTCCCGGGTAAGCCCCAAGCCCCATCAGCGTATTGGTCACCGGATAGCCGAGGGTGCGGGCCAGTTGGGTGAGTTCCGCGGCCGCGTCGTCCAGTATGACGCCGCCACCGGAATAGATCATGGGCCGTTGCGCCGACAGGATCAGCTGGATGGCCTTCTTGATCTGACCCGAATGGCCGCGGCTGACCGGGTTGTAAGACCGCAGCTTGATGTCCGCCGGATAACGGTAGGGGATTTTGATTTCCGGGGAGGTGACATCCTTGGGTATATCCACCACCACCGGGCCGGGCCGCCCGGAGGTGGCGATATAAAAGGCCTTGCGCAAGGTGGTTGCCAGTTCGTGCACATCCTTGACCAGGAAATTGTGCTTGACGCAGGGCCGGGTAATACCGACACAGTCGGCTTCCTGGAAGGCGTCACTGCCAATGGCGGGAGTCGGCACCTGGCCGGTGATGACCACCATGGGAATTGAATCCATATAGGCCGTGGCGATTCCGGTTACGGCATTGGTGGCCCCGGGTCCGGAGGTGACCAGCACCACCCCGGGCTTGCCCGTCACCCGGGCATAACCATCGGCCATATGCGTCGCACCCTGTTCATGACGGACCAGGATGTGTTTAATGTCTTTTTGGTTATAGAGCGCATCGTAAAGGTGCAAAACCGCGCCACCGGGATACCCGAACAGATACTCGACCCCCTCGTCGATCAGGTACTGAATAACGATCTCGGCGCCGGAGAGTTGTTGCCCGGAATCCTGGTTCATGCCTGCACCCCAATAAACACAAAGCCTGCGGACGCAGGCTCAGTTTTAAAACTACGCAATCGGTTAACTTAACCATTGTTTTCTTAACGGTCAAGAAAGCTCAGGAGGCTGTTTCGCGCAGGCCACAGATGCCACCGCGAGCTCTCGTACCCTGGCCACAAAGCGCCTGGGTATGGGCTGGCGGGGAATTACGAACCATCCAGCGTAGTTGGATTAATCCTGTTCACGATCAACGACTTATATTAACATTCACCCAGGCCGTGGAGTTCTGGTGCCGATTGTGGCCTGGACCGGCCATGCCGGGGGGCGTAAATCCCGGCAGCTGTGAGCCGGTAGCGCGACTGGGCCGGGAGCCACGCGCTATAGTCGAGCCCAGTCCGGCGGCGGACCAGGGAGATGGATTTTTGCAACTCAGGAGATACGGGTATGGCGGTACGAACCTGTCTGGCATTGCTGCTGACGCTGGCACTGGCGCCCTTTAGCGGGTCCCAGGCCAAGTTGTACAAATGGGTGGACAAGGACGGCAATGTCACTTATTCCCAGCAAAAACCACCGGATGTCAAAGCCGAGACCTTAAAGCTGCGTGGAGTGCAGAACATCAGCAGTGAGCAGGCCAAGGAACGCCTGAATTCGATCACTGACAAGGCGCAAGCCGAGCGTAAGGATCGTGAATTCAAAGCCACCACCACGGCCGAAAGCCAGCAGCGCGATGAGCGAATGAAAAAAAACTGTGAAACGGCGCGCCAGAATCTGCGGGTGCTCAAAGCCGGTGTGCGAATCAAGAGCACCGACCCCAAAGCCGGTGGAGGCTACCTGAGCGATGAGCAAAAGGCCGCGCAACTGGCTCAGGCGAACAAAAACATCGAGGATAATTGTCAATAACCGGCGGCCCTCCGCGGTGCGATTCACACCGTTGCGTTACGCCGGCCAAGCGTGATATGCGTCACTGCGCGGCCCGAACAAATGGCCAGGCCGCTGGCCGCCGCTCGGTTCGACGCGTTACCATCCGCGGCGCCCAGCCTGCTGGCCCTGAGAGCCCAATACCTGCACTGGAGAAATGGAATGCGCGTTTCCGAAACGTTGCTTGCGACCGTCAAGGAAACCCCGGCGGATGCGGAAATAGTCAGTCATCGGCTGATGCTCAGAGCCGGCTTGATCCGGCGCCTGGCCGCCGGCCTGTACTCCTGGATGCCATTGGGCTGGCGGGTGGTGCGCAAAATAGAAACCATCGTGCGCGAGGAAATGGATCGCGCCGGGGCCCTGGAAATCATCATGCCGGGGGTACAGCCAGCGGAGCTGTGGCGCGAGAGTGAGCGCTGGGAGAAGTATGGCCCCGAATTGTTGCGCTTTCGCGATCGCCATGACCGGGAGTTCTGTCTGGGCCCGACCCACGAGGAGGTGGTGACCGATATTGCCCGCAATACCCTGCGCAGCTATCGCCAGTTGCCAATTAACCTGTATCAGATTCAGACCAAGTTTCGGGACGAAATTCGACCGAGTTTCGGCATCATGCGGGCCCGCGAATTCATCATGAAAGACGCCTATTCCTTCGACATGGACGAGCAGGGAATGCGCCACAGCTACCAGATCATGCACGCGGCCTATGTGCGGATTTTCCAACGCACAGGGCTGGATTTCAGGGTCGTGGCGGCGGACTCCGGGGCGATTGGCGGCAACCGGTCCCAGGAATTTCACGTTCTTGCTGAATCCGGTGAGGACGCCATTGCCTTCAGTGACGACGGCCGCTTTGCCGCCAACGTGGAGCTGGTGGCCTGCGCGCCACCGGCCAGGCCGGCGGCGGACCCCGGCCAGGAACTCTCACAGGTTGCCACTCCAGGTGTCCACAGCATGTCGCAATTGTGTGAATTCCTCGGTGTCAGCCTTCAGCGCACCCTTAAAACCCTGCTCGTTGAAGGCGCCGACGGGAATCCGGTGGCATTGTGTCTGCGCGGCGATCATGAACTGAATGTGATCAAGGCCAATGATCTCGATTGTGTCGCCTCGCCCCTGCGCATGGCGGATGCGGCAGATGTGCGCGCGGCCTGTGGTTGCGAGCCCGGCTCGGTTGGTCCGGTCGGACTCACCATACCGGTAATTGCCGACCACAGTGCCGCGGCACTGGCGGATTTTGTGTGCGGCGCCAATCAGGAGGGCCAGCATCTGATCGGTGTCAATTGGCAGCGGGATCTGCCGCTACCCCGGATCGAGGATATCCGCAATGCCGTGGGCGGGGATCCCGCCCCGCACGGTGGCGGTAGCCTGGCCATCGCCCGGGGCATTGAAGTCGGTCATATTTTTCAGCTTGGCACCCAATACAGCGAAGCCATGAATGCGGTGATCTTGGATGAGGGCGGCCGCGCCGGTGCTCTGTACATGGGTTGTTACGGTATTGGCGTCACCCGTATCGCCGCGGCGGCCATTGAACAGAACCACGATGACAATGGCATCATCTGGCCCACCGCCATCGCCCCCTATCAGGTTACCTTGCTGGGCATGAACATGCACAAATCACAACGCCTGCGTGAGGCGGTTGAAGCACTCTATGCGGCCCTGCGAGATGCCGGCATCGAGGTCCTGCTGGATGACCGGCCGGTACGCCCTGGAGTGATGTTCGCAGATGCCGATCTGATCGGCATCCCTCACCGGCTGGTATTAGGGGAGCGCGGACTTGATGCCGCCGTGGTGGAGTACCGCCGCCGGGGTGAGGGTGAAAGCTCGGAACTGGCAATCGACACAGTGGTGAAAGTCCTGCACGAGACCATCGCCGCGGATCTGGCAAACTGAGCATGCCGGTATCGGATTGATGGTGAATCCACGGCAGACCCCTGACACACCCCAGGGCGGTTTCAAACGCCACCCACCAGCCCTGTGTGTAGCCGTTTTGCTGCTGATCCTGTCGGCATCTCCAAGCCCGGCCGCGACCCTGGAACGACCGGATGCCGAACTGCGCCAGCTACTGGTGGCGGCCATCGCTGATGCTCACAGTTTCAAGGATCGCTTTGAGGCGGAAGTCTGGCTGATGGATATGTCTACACGTCTCGGCCCGGCCATCAGCAACCCCAGGGAACGGCTGGAAGTTCTACGCCGGGTGCATTATGAGGCGCGCCGGGCGCGACTCGATCCGGAGCTGGTACTGGCCTTGATTCAGGTGGAAAGTAATTTTGATCGGTTCGCCATTTCCAGCGCCGGCGCCCGTGGCCTGATGCAGATCATGCCGTTCTGGCTATCTGAAATCGGCCGCCCCAGGGATAATCTGTTTCACATTGAAACCAACCTGCGGCTGGGTTGCACGATATTGCGCTATTACCTGGATAAAGAAGGTGGGAATCTCTCCCGGGCTCTGGCCCGCTATAACGGCAGCCTCGGCCAGAACTGGTACCCAAAAAGGATTTTCCGGGCCTTGCGTGAGCGCTGGTACCCCATGTAGTGGACAGCGCCTTCAGCGAATCCTGAAGCCGCGACCAAGCTGCTCCTGGCAGGGCGATTCATGAACTGCTTCGACCCGCGCCAGCATCGGTCCTTTGCGCAGCCACTGGCGCAGCTTTTCCAGCGCCGCGCTGGACCCCTCGGCGCATATTTCAACCTGACCATCCGCCAGGTTGCGGACATAACCCTGCAGACCAATGGCGCTGGCCGCACGGTAAGTGGCATACCGAAACCCAACTCGTTGCACCCGTCCTGAGATGAGATAACGGCGTTGTGTCTGATGGCTGTCAGGATTCTGGGTCATGGCTTCCGGCACCGCAATCCGTGTAGATATGGGTCGATATTTAGCGCCTCAACGACTAAGGTATAGCCAAGTCCACCGCGAGACAATGACAGGTAACCGCACGAATAAAAATCCCATGGCCATCAAACTCAGTCTCCCCACTGTTGCAGATTCAGCTGATGCCGGTATCGAAATCCGACCGGTCTATATCGAGGAATGGGTCGAAAACCTGGCCTATGCCACCCCTGCCAGATTGCTGGAGCAGACCCTCACCAATGTCAGTGCCCTCAACCAGCAACCACTCAAAGCTCCGCACCGCCTGAAAGTCCTGGACCTGCACATCAAGCCTTACACCTTCGCCCTGGCGTTCCGGCGGAACCAGGAAGCCGCGCAAACCAGTACGGTATTACAACGCCAGCGTAATGTCTCAAAAGGCATGCGCCTGTTGTCCACCGAGCTTGCCCTCGGCTACAAGCAGGTCCTGGCGGATCTGATGGGCAAAAAATCCAACTTCGGCAGCAGCCGGGATATGCGCACCGCATTACAGCGTGCCAGTTTATTCTGTTCCCTGAGCCTGCTGCATTGTTATGATGAGTACCGGCCAGCACACAAGAATATCTGGCGGGAAGTCATTGCTCTATACAAATACTCAGAAAAACTCGAACTGCACATGGCGCCGGCCCCGATCCCGGGGGTTGCCGATAAAGGCTTTGACGACTGCACGGCCACCCTCTTCAAACGACTGTGTCTCACCAGTCTGGTGGATCCCTATCACCTTGCCTATGGTGAACTGTGGCGGGTCTATGAGGCCTTTGGTGACTACGCCCCAGCAGCGGAAATCATCCGAATTACGGATGTGCAACGCCCGGCAGGGATATTCGTCATCGATCCGAATCTGGATCAATCCCCCATTGCTTTCGCGCAACTGACATCACCGCCAGCGGCACCTTCCCGGTTGCTGTATGTCAATCCAGTCTTGAAAAAACTCCGGGATCACCGGCCTGCGGCCGATACTGACACGGGCCTGCCCAGCCACGTACTGGCCGCCATGGTCCGGGCTCTCGGTCTGCCGCCCAAACGCCATACGCCGCGGGAATCCTCCGAGGGCCGGGTTGTGATCGCGGTGGGACTGAGCACTGTCCATCATTTCCTGCTCAATGGCGCCGAACCCCAGGCTGCGGCACCGGCCAACGAGGATGAAATTGAGATCCATGCATCACCCGGCCACAATGCGCCGCGCCGCTACAGCTATCGCAGTGAAGGCTGGGAGGTGGCCGATGAGGGACCCGGCGGCTTTGGCCTGGTGCGCGATGATCCCCCCGACATTCCGGCGGGCGCCGGTGAGCTGGTGGGCCTTAATTTTCCTCAGCGCGGTGACGACGGATTCAGCTGGACGATTGGTGTGGTACGCTGGGTGAACATCGGCAGTGATAACCGCCAACAGATGGGTATCCAGGTGCTCGATACCAGCGCCTCGCCAATCACACTGATCGTGGAAAACGTCACCGATACCATTACCCGTATCCCACGCCCGGCCCTGGCCCTGCCACAACTCGATGCCACGCGCGGCAGCACCATCATTTCCCCGCGGGGCATCTTCGCCAAGGGCAGCCAGCTGCGGGTCGGGGGCGATAGCCGCATCGCTCTGATCGAGGCCCATACACTGAGCGAATCGACATCGAGTTTTGACCGTTTTAACTATAAAGTTATGGAACAAAACTGAAGCCGTTCTCAGCCGGCGCCAGAGCCATCGCGCGCGCCACGAACCTTACACTGGCCAGGACTGAAAACATTCAGGATCATCCGAACGCCCCCGGGGCGCCGACGCTGACTGTTGTGGAGATATTCTGAAGTGAGCACTGATATCCTGGTCCTGTACTATAGCGTGCACGGCAACACCCAGGCGATGGCCAACCAGGTGGCCCGGGGCGTCGGTGAGGTAGCAGGCTGCCAGGCCCTGTTGCGTACGGTCCCCCAGGTCTCGCCGAACACCGAAGCCAGCCAGGATTCGATCCCCGCACACGGCCCACCCTATGTGGAAATGGCGGACCTGGAACAGTGCGCGGGACTGATTCTGGGCAGCCCGACCCGCTTCGGGAACATGGCCGCAGCGCTGAAATATTTTCTCGATTCCACATCCGCGCTGTGGCTGTGTGGATCCCTGTCCGGAAAACCGGCGGGAGTCTTTACCTCCACCGCCAGTCAGCACGGCGGCCAGGAAAGCACCCTGCTGTCGATGATGCTGCCGCTCCTGCACCACGGCATGCTGATTGCGGGCCTGCCCTATACGGAGCCGGAGTTGCTCAGTACCGATAACGGCGGCACACCCTACGGCGCCAGCCACCGGGCCGGAGCCGACGCCGACCGGCGCCTCGACCCGGTCGAAGCGCACCTGTGCAGGGCCCTGGGCAATCGGGTCGCAGGTCTCGCGTTACGGCTCGGGGACACTAATCTAAGCCCGCAGGCGTAAAAATTTACGCAACAGGCTCAAATTCACCCGCTGTTTGACGGCCAGTGAATAGCGATCCAGATCTTCCAGCATCTGAATCAGATGATGCATATCCCGTGAGCAATGTTGAAGAATATGGCGCTGCATCTATGCATCCAGCTCAAAGCCGAAGGTCCTGGCCCGATCGGCCAGGATCGCGGCGCGGCTCGCGTCCGTCGCCGGCTTCAACACAACCCGCAGGGCGGCCTGGAGCCGTGAGGCCAGATCCGCAAGCGACAGGCAGTCCGGTTCCCGGCGGGCACTGAACAGGATCCGCGTACCACGTTCCTCCGCCTCGTTATAGAGATTGAATACCGCGCGCTGCCACTCCCGGTCGGCGCCAATCGCGTCCACATCGTCCAGGCAGATCAGATCGCAACTGGCCAAAGCGGCAAGCATTTGCACATCAAACTCAGTGCGTTGCGCCAAAGGAATATAACTGACCTGCCCGCCCCGCCCGGCGGCCTCAGCGCAGGTGCCCTGGAGTAAATGACTCTTGCCGCTGCCGCACGGCCCCTGCAGGTACAACCGCCCGCTGTGAGCGCCTTGCAACAGTTGCGTGATCGCACTCAGCGCTTCACTGTTGCCCTGGGTCAGGAAATTATCCAGGCGCCGGCTCGCGGACAGGCGCACTCCAAGCGCCAACTGGATTGCGGATGTGCCCGAGTCCTGCCGGGTCGGGCTCACGGCAGCAGGCTGAAATGCAGCACCGGTTCATCCGACCCGGGTGCCGTCGTCGCCTTCAGGACATCGCCGAAGGAAATCAGCTTGTCCAAGGCTTCAGCGCCGCCACGCACGGTCAATTGCACACTCAGTTCATCAGCGCGTATCCCCCGCAGGGCCAACTGGGTGACCTGTTCGAAGGACTGCAGATACTTCAGCGTACGGGCGTAATCACTGAGATTGCGTAGCGACGAAATTCGCACCTGAACCTGGGTGCCGTCTGCCTGTGTGGATGTCAGCGCCTCACGCCGGGCGATGCGATCCGTGGCGGTATTGATGCCAAATGCCACGACCGCTTCCATGGAGGTCCCCTGACTGGACCACTGCTCGGCATCTTCTCCGATCAATAATGACCAGCGGGCAGTCCACAGATCGCCCTGGCCCTGTTCAATGCGGGCTACAAAAATGCCGCCGGCACTATAGCGGCGCGATGCATCGCGTATCTTCCGGATATCCAGGGACCAGGCGTCCGTAGCGCTGAGCTTGCTCCGATCCTCCAGATCCAGCAGCGGGAACTCCAGCGGCAGCCCCCGCCGCCAGGCGGAATGGCGAATGGCCTGAGCCAGGCCACCGGGATCTTCCAGGTTGTACAACTCCACGCCCGCCGCCTCACGTAATGCAATCCAGGTCAATACCGGCGGACGCTGCCGGCTCCAGGCCGGCAGGCCCGAGCGCGCCACGATATCGTCCATGGCTTGAGCATTGAAGCGTGCCCACAGCGTCAGATTGCCGGCCTCCTCCTGGCCACGGAACTGGAACTGTTGCAGATAATTTTGAGCATTCGCCGCAGCCTCATCGAGGATTGCCGATTGCGGATTGGCTAGCCCCGTGAGCTTGCCAATCACCTGGCGCAAAGCCAGATCCAAAGCGCCCCGTCGGTCCGGTTCAGATTTACCCGCCACCGGTACTTATCCGGCATACAGATCCGAGCCATTCTGAGCCACGGCACACAGGCTCATGGACAGCCACAGCAGCAGGGACACAAGGATTCGACAATGAAATCGCATCAGGCGCGGCACGCTAAGAGAGGATCCGGGTCAAGTCAAGCCTATTCTGAACGGGCCCCCCCAGCGTGACAATATCCGGCGGATCCCTGGCAGAGGTCGTGCGCAAACGCCCGGGTTTTATCCCATGGCACCTGCCAGTATCAAGCAGCACGCAGTATCTTTAGAGAATTCATCAAGTTATCTGCCTGGCCCTGGCGCCGTCCATGAACCTGAAGTTTTTCATCCAGGGAAGCTCTGACTGAGCCAGGGCTTCCCTGATCTATGGCCCCGATCCGGAACCGTCCGGCTCGACCGCAATAGCCAGCTTGGCGGATAATACGCAGTCCGTGCCATTGGAATCTTAGCGTGTCTCACGAACCCTTGACCTATCGTGCCGCCGGTGTCGACATCGAGCGTGGCAACCGTCTGGTGGAACGGATCAAAGCTGCTGCCAGCAGTACCGCCCGGGAGGGTCAGCTGGCGGCTATCGGCGGCTTTGGCGCGCTCTTCGAGCTCCCGGTTGATCGCTACCGCCGGCCGGTTCTGGTTTCAGGCACCGATGGGGTCGGCACCAAGTTGAAACTGGCGCTCAGGACCGGACGCCACGCCGGTGTGGGTATCGACCTGGTGGCGATGTGCGTCAATGACATCCTCACCCTGGGCGCTGAGCCTTTGTATTTTCTTGATTATTACGCCACCGGCCAGCTCGATGAGAAAGTGGCCATAGACGTCATCGAGGGTATTGCCGAGGGCTGCCGGCAGTCCGGCGCCGCCCTGATCGGCGGGGAAACTGCGGAGATGCCTGGTCTGTACCGCCATGGCGACTACGATCTGGCGGGGTTTTGCGTCGGGGTGGTGGAAAAAGATGCCATCATCGACGGCTCCAGAATCCGCCCGGGCCATAGCCTGCTGGGGCTCGCCTCCAGTGGCCCGCATGCCAACGGCTATTCCCTGATTCGCAAGATACTGGAGGTCAATGACAGCGATCTGGAAGAATGCATCGCCGATCGGCGTCTGCAAGAACTGCTGCTGGAACCGACCCGGATCTATGTCAACAGTGTGCTGGGTCTGATTCGCCAACTGGATGTGCTCGGCATCGCCCACATCACCGGCGGCGGCCTGACGGAAAACCTTCCGAGGATCCTTCCGCCACAAACCTGTGCCTGCCTCGATCTGAGCTCCTGGAAACCTGCGCCGGTGTTCGCCTGGCTGCAGGCTAAGGGCCGAGTATCGGACGAAGAAATGCGCAGAACCTTCAATTGCGGCATCGGTCTGGTGATCGCCGTTGCCGGGCAACATCAGGAGCAGGCAATGGCGATATTGCAAGAGTCCGGCGAGCAGGTTTCCTGTATCGGCAAGGTGGCAACATACCGGGACGGGCCACGGGTGATCTATCAGTGAGCCCGGCCGCCCGCAAGGGGGCGAAACTGGCGATCGTGGTGCTGATTTCCGGGCGCGGTTCCAATCTGCAAGCCATTATCGACGCCCAGGCCAGTGGTCATCTCGCCATTGATGTACGGGCAGTCATCAGTAACGAACCCGATGCCCAGGGACTGCAGCGGGCAACCAACGCCGGAATCCCGGTATGCGTGGTGGATCACCGGGCGTATCCCAATCGCGCGCACTTCGATGAAGCCCTGGCCGCCTGTATTGATCGCCTGGAACCCGATCTGGTGGTACTGGCGGGTTTCATGCGCATTCTCGGGCAAACCTTCGTTGCTCATTATGCCGGGCGGCTGATCAATATTCATCCCTCTTTGCTGCCTGCATTCAGTGGGCTCGATACCCACCGCCGGGCCCTGGAAGCCGGGGTCCGGGAGCATGGCGCCAGCATTCACTATGTCACCGGGATCCTCGACGGCGGACCACTGATCGCTCAGGCTAAAGTTCCGGTGCTCCCCGGCGATAACGAAGAGCAACTCGCGGCCCGGGTGCTGGAGGTTGAGCACCAGCTGTTGCCTGAGGTCATTGGCGGCATTGCCGAGGGCCGTATCCAGCTTGAGCACGGGCGGGTCCGTGTGAATGGAAAACCAGTTTCGCTGTAGTACCCCGGCATCAGTACACAAGTGTGTTTGTTCGTCTGCAGCCCCCCATGTATAGTTTTTCGATGCCTCTGTATTCAACACTGGACAGTGAATCAAGCGGCTGCTGAACCCCAGAGCGTCAGCCCATTTCCAAGTTCTTAACTCCCAGGCAGGAATCTCATGAACGATGTATTCAACCTTAGTGCTTTCATGCAACCGGAATCCACTCAGGTGGATTTACTCCTGACCCTCATCAACTTTCTGGTCTGCATCCTGATGTCGTTCATACTACGGTATTTTTACATCAGCCGATCCTTTTCACTCACCGGCAAACTCCATATCGGCTCGATCATCCCGGTGTTGTCCGCGGTGGTATTTCTGGTCATTGTGGTGGTCAAGTCTTCCCTGGCGTTGTCCCTGGGACTGGTGGGAGCACTATCCATCGTGCGCTTCAGAACCCCCATCAAAGAGCCCGAAGAACTGGTCTACCTGTTTCTTGCCATCGCCCTGGGGCTTGGTTATGGCGCCGGTCATACCCTGTTGACGACCTTGCTCACCATATTGACCCTGGCCATGATCTACCTGTGGCTGTCCAATCGCCAGCAGGCCAACACCAGCGAATACAATCTGATTATCAACTGGCAGGCATCTGAGGTTGGCTTCGAGCAACTGCGCAAAGTGGTCGAGGATGCCTGTCAGGATCTGCGTTTGATTCGACTCGAGCGGGGCGAATCGGGAAATTCCGCGGTCCTTTTGCTTACCCCGGGCAAACAGTTCAATCTGGATGCGCTGCTCGGTAATCTGCAGCGCGATGATCCGCAACTCAGCCTTTCCTTTTTCGAAGTCAAGACCAACTGGTAAGGATACCAGCGGCTACGGTCGTGTTGCTAAAACACAAATCCCGGGATTGGTGGATCGCCCTCGCCCTGGTGCTGGCACTGCTGGTGTCGTTCATCACCTATGAACAAAATCAAGCGATCCTGTACGCCAATATCGCCCAACGGATCCAGGCCCTGGACACCGGTTTTTCCGGCCCACAGTCCGCCGGCGTATTGCTCGCCAATGCGGCTCGGATCGCCAAGGGAAAATTAGTCGGCTTTTCCGGCCGGCCCGCTATCGAGCGAATCGATATTGATATCAAACAACTTGAATTTGAAAAAATACTGGCTGATCGCAAGCGCGCCCTGGCGGCAGGCCTGCTGACACATCCACAGGATATCAAGGCAAAAATCCACTACCGTGGCAAGCGCATCAAAGCCAAGTTGCGGCTCAAAGGCGATTTGCCTGATCACTGGATCAGCCGCTACCGCATGAGTTTGCGGATATCCCTGAAAGGTCATAACTACATACTGGGTTTCAAAAAATTCTCCATCCACAAGCCCGGTTCCAGGCAACATCCCTATGACCAGGTGTACTCGGAACTGTTTCGGCAAAGCGGCGGGCTGTCTGCGGTTCACAACTATATTCACGTCTACGTGAACGGCGAAGACTGGGGAATCATGGATATCGAGGAACACATGAGCAAGGAGTTCCTTGAAAAACAGCGGGCCAAGGATTCACTGATATTGAAACTTGGCAGCGAACAACGCAGCAATCTGTTCTTTGGCCGCAACCGGGCCGGACAATTCTATCCGTACTACCGGCTATCGGATCCGCGCCTGTATCTCAAGGTCTATGATGCGAATAAGTATCTGGCCGACGATCTCCACCGTAAGTGGCTGTCCTGGATTGCCAGACAACGACTCAGTCCCGGGCAAACGGCTGTGTATGATCTCGACAGCTACAGCCGCGCTTTGCTGCTGGCTTTCGTATGGAACGATGGCCATCCCCTGCAATTTTTCAATTCCCGGCATTACTTCAATCCCTACCTGCTGAAACTTGAGCCGATACCGTCGGATTCATTTATTCCATTTCCCATCAAACAGTATGGCATCTTTCCAAGGATCCTCTTTGACCCCGTGCTCAATACCAGCATCTATCCAGAGGTGTTCAACAGCAACATCTATCAGCAACGGCTTGAACATAACCTGGGGATAATTCGTAAAGTCTCCCGGTACAGTGATGCACTGACTGCGAAATACCAGCAATATTTTCCACTGGATAAAAAAATAGATATTGCCGGGATACTCGAAAGCAATCTGCAACAGCTCACTGGTCCGGCAGCTTCCGCTCTGCGGCCCGCGGCGCGGAACGATCAACCGGATTCGCTACTCTTTCCCGTGCACTACCGCAATGGGCAAATTCGAATTTACAACCGGGCCCCGGGCCCGGTCACCGTCACCGGACTGTACCTGGACGGGCATGCAATCACCCACCGCCCGCTCAGCATTCCCGCCTATGATCCCTATGCCCTGAAACCAAAGGTATTGAACACCCGGCTCACGGGTGACATGAGCGGGCGCCTGGCGGTTTCCGCAAGTTATCAGGGGCGCTCATTCCGGATCCCCTTCGCCCTCTCCGCCACCGCTGCGCAGCACATTGTGCCGCCCGGGCCCAGGCGCGATCTGGCACTGCCGCCCTTGACCCCGGAGCAGGCGGCCGTGCTGCCTGCCCATCTGTATATTCGCCATTTTAAAAACGGCCGCCTGGAAGTGTTCAACCTGTTACCGGAACCGGTCAACCTGGAATCCATCCAGGTCAAAGGGAAGCAGCGGGTACAACCCCGTATCACGATCCCAGGTTACCTGCCCGGTGACTACACACCGATCATTGTGGAAACTGGTATCACTGGAATCCAGGATGGTAACCTCACCGCCACCAGCCGTTTCATGGGCCAGCGCCGCACCACCAGTCTGGGGCCAACCCTGGTGACCCGTGGCCTTGAAAATCCGTTACTGGCGAACACTCCCGAGGGGCTCCCCTGGTTACAAAAAATCGGCGCCAAAGCCTGGCGAATCCCCGCGGGGAACTGGCAGATCGATCAACCCGTCACGATCCAAGGCGATCTGGACATCCAGGCCGGTACCCGGCTCAACTTTGCCAGGCAGTCATTTCTGATTGTCAAAGGCTCACTGCAGGCATTGGGGACGGCGGAACAACCCATACGATTGCAGCCCGTCAAAAGCAGCTGGAAAGGGCTCTATGTGCTGCAGGGAGGCCAGCCGTCACGACTGCATTATGTACATTTCAAAGACACCCGCGCCCTGAAATCCGGGTTATTAAGCCTGACCGGTGGCGTCAGTTTTTATGCCGGCGAGGTCCAGTTTGATCATGTGGTTTTTGCCGGGTCTCAAGCCGAAGACGCGCTCAACCTGGTACAGTCGAAATTCAGTCTCAACGCCGTTCAGATCCATGACACCGCCTCGGACGGCATCGATACCGATTTTTCCAATGGCAGGATCCGGAACTCGTCCTTCGCCGCCATCGGTGGCGATGCCCTGGATTTTTCCGGCAGCCTGGTGCGGATCAATCACGTCGATGCCCGGCAAGTCCAGGACAAAGGGGTTTCCGCCGGCGAACTCAGCAGTATCGCCATCAGCAACAGTCTCATCGACAAGGCTGGAATCGGGCTTGCCGCCAAGGACGGCAGCCAGATCAAGGGCAGCAACCTGACAATCAGCCACTATCGACTGAAAGCAGCCATGAGTTATGTAAAAAAAGGCTTCTACGCTGGCTCGCCCGCCATTCACCTCGATCACATAACGGCCAGCGATCCTGAGCGGGCGTATGGGCGACAAACAGGCACGACTTTGATCGTCGATGGTGCCGCTGTTGATGCCGAGGATATCGATGTGCAGCAGCTGTACGGCAAGGGGAGCGCCGCGCCATGAGCCTGGATAAGCGTTATGAATTGAAATTCGTACTGGATAGCAACGAACTGAACTGCGGCCTGCAGTGGCTGTACGGCCAAACCCATTGCACTGCGCGCTACCGTCCGAGGGCCGTTTACAGCCTGTACTTTGACAACCCCGGATTTCAATCCGCTCAGGCTAATCTGAGCGGAGCGCCGCAGCGAATCAAGACCCGCTTGCGCTGGTATCGCGATGAAACCAATCATCCCTCGGCGCCGGTCCTGGAAGTCAAGCAGCGTGACGGGCGGCTCGGCGCCAAACGGCAATACCGGTTCGAGTGCGAGGCCGCCCCGCTACAGGATCTACCGATTCAGGACATTCCCGCGGCCATACGCCGGGCCTTGGGTGACGATTCCGAAGCACGGTCATTGTTCGACGATGCCCTGCTGCCAGTCCTGTTGGTTCGCTACCAGCGCGAATATTATGAAGACCGTGCGGGCCTGCGGGTCACCCTGGACCGGCAGATAAACTTTCATTTTGCCCAGGCCTATCGGACCCTTGCCGAGACCACCTCGGTGCACTATCCATTGACCATCATGGAACTCAAATTTCCACCCACCAGCAAGGCGCCAATCAGCCGCCAGTTTCGGCAGCTGCATCTGCGCCCCAGGCGCCACTCCAAATACCTGACCGGACTGGCAATCTTCGGCCTGGTGAATTACTTATAGTGTGTTGGCCGGTAACACTGCGGGCGGGCTTTTATCGCCGTGCGGCTTTCTGTGCCGCGCTCAGGATACCCCGCAGTATGTTGAGTTCCACCTGATCCGGCTGCAGCCGGTTGAACAGGCGCCGCAGACGCCGCTCCAGCAGCTTCGGTTTTGCGGGATCGAAAAAGTCGATATCCACCAGGGTCTGGCGCAAATGACTGTAAAAGCCCTCCATTGACTTCTGGGGCACCGCCTGGTGGCCGACCACGGCTGCTAGCGGCACATCCTGACCCAGCGGCTCCCGGTCAAGCCCCCGGGCAGCCTGCAAAATTTCGTAGGCCAGAATTTGAACCGCGGCGCCCAGATTCAAAGAGCTGTGTTGTGGCGAAGTCGGGATCCGCACCAGCGCCTGGCAGCGATCCAGTTCGGCATTGTTGAGGCCGGAGTTTTCCCGCCCAAAGACCAGCGCTACCCGGGACTTGCCGGCTTCCCGGAGCAGGCGCTCAGCGCAGTGATCCGGGGCCAAGGCCGGCCACTGTATATGCCGGTCCCGGGCACTGGCACCCACCACGAACCCGCAATCGGCCAGCGCCTCCTCGAGGCTGCCGGTCACCCTGGCCTGGGCGAGAAGATCATCGGCACCGCTGGCCCGGGCGCTCGCCTCAGCACTGGGGAAGTGCCTCGGATTGACCAGCATCAATTGCTGCAGGCCCATGGTTTTCATGGCCCGGGCACTGGCGCCGATATTGCCCGGGTGGCTGGTGCCAACCAGCACTATCCGGATTTGAGCCAGGACGCACTGATGGGCCTGCGCAGGCGATTTTTTATCTGTCACGGGATCTCCTTCTGCGGGCGCTTGTAATACAATAGGGAATCACGCCCGGAATAGTCCAGTTATGCAACCCATGCTCAATATCGCGATTCGTGCCGCGCGCGCCGGCGCTGCCATAATCCTACGCCACCTGGATCGCATCTATACCCTGCAGGTCACGGAAAAATCTCGCAACGATTTTGTCAGCGATGTGGATCGCAAAGCCGAAAGCGCCATCATTGATACCCTGTTACACAGCTACCCCGATCATGGGATCCTGGCTGAGGAAAGCGGCCAGACACAGCGCGGCGACTATCAATGGATTATTGACCCCCTGGACGGGACCAGCAATTATCTCCATGGATTCCCGCAGTTTGCCGTGTCCATCGCTTTGCGCCACCGTGAACGGTTATTGCACGCAGTGATACTCGATCCCCTGCGCCAGGAGCTGTTTACCGCCAGTGACGGCGGCGGTGCGCAACTCAACGGCAAACGCATCCGCGCCAGCCGCCGGCGTGGTATCAAGGGCGCCCTGCTCGGCACCGGTTTTCCCTTTGGGGATAAAATCGATGACCTGGGTATTTATATGAAAACCCTGCAGGCCATGATTCCCCACAGTGCCGGTATCCGACGAGCCGGAGCCGCGGCGCTGGATCTCGCCTGGGTGGCCGCCGGTCGCCTGGACGGTTTCTGGGAGTTTGGACTGTCACCCTGGGATATGGCCGCCGGCGCCTTGTTGGTGCGCGAGGCCGGAGGCATCGTGACCGATCTCAATGGCCGTGAAAGTTTTCTGGCGAACGGAAACATTGTCTGTGGCACACCCGGCGTCCACCGGGATTTGACACGGATTCTCGATCAACTGGGCAGCGCGCGGCAATTGGACAAGCTGCATGCGCCGCAAAATACGCAAACTGCCGGAATCTGAATCATGGCTTCCACCCTGAGTATAATTTTGCCGGCCCGTAATGAAGCTCCAGGGCTTCGTCAGTTATTACCGGATCTACAGGCACGTTTCCCGGCCGCGGAAATCATCCTCGTTGATGACGGTTCCACGGATGATACGGCCGATCTGGCGGCGAAACTCGGCGCACGGGTGATCCGCCACCCTTACAACAAGGGCAATGGCGCGGCCATCAAAACCGGCGCCCGCCATGCCAGCGGGGAAATTCTGGTATTCATGGATTGTGACGGCCAGCATCAGGGCGCAGATATTCAGGCCTTGCTGAACCGCCTGGATGAGGGTTTCGACATGGCGGTCGGCGCCCGCAACTGGACATCCCAGGCCAATATGGGACGTGGCCTTGCCAATAAGGTGTTCAACCTGCTGGCCAGTTGGATGGTCGGCCACGAAGTCCCGGACCTGACTTCCGGTTTCCGGGCTGTCAGCGCGGACAAGTTTGGTGACTATCTGCATATGTTGCCCAATGGCTTTTCGTATCCCACCACCATCACCATGGCATTTTTCAGAGCCGGATACTCGGTCAGCTACGTGCCGGTCAGTGTTCATCAACGCACCGGCAGCCGCAACAGCCACATCAACCCGGTACGTGACGGGTTGCGGTTTTTACTGATCATCTTCCGGGTTGGAACCCTGTACTCACCGTTAAAACTGTTCCTGCCGATCAGTGTGTTATTTTTTATTCTCGGTAGCGGTTATTATCTGTTTACCTTCATTGTACAACACCGCTTCACTAATATGAGTGCACTATTGCTGATCACTTCACTGCTGGTATTCCTCATTGGACTTGTTTCAGAGCAAATCACAAACCTCTTGTTTACCAAATCGAATCATTGATAACACTAGCGCCAAATCCTACGAGCAGGCCAGGCCATACTGTTGAATGATCAAGCCTGGTTGAATATGAGGAAAGTGCTCATCCAGTGCGGCAGGTGGTGGCCGGCCGTATAAAATATAGATCGCCAAAGAACTTACAGACAATCCGGTGTTCATTAACTGTAATCGCCAGGATTCGCCAAATGGCAAGGATGTATCGATATGGTTCACCAACCATCCGAAACTTATTTACCCATTGGGGTGCATCGAGGCGAATACCCGTTAAGCAGAAAAGCCAAGGCCGACAATATTATCGCTATTTTGAAATCGCAATTGGGCGATTTAAGTTCTAAATCCGCTCTCGATTTTGGTTGCCATCAAGGCTTCATGACTATCCATCTGGCGAGTGCGTTTCATGACACTATCGGCGTAGACAGGGAATCGGGCCTGATTGCGGCGGCTCGTCAACTAAAGACCGACTCAAAGCTGGTATTTCAGACTTGTACCGGTAACAGATTACCATTTATGGACGGCGTTTTTGATGTCATCATTGCCAACCATGTATTGTACTATGTCGAAGATCCGCGTTTTACTTTATGTGAATTTCACCGGCTCATGAAGGATGATTCCATTTGTTTTGTTTCCGGCATAAATGGCCACTACACGAAACTGACCTCACTCCTGCCGGAACGGTTGCGGAGCTGGATACTGAGAACGTTTTTAAAAGCATCACTCAACACAGGTAACAGCATCAGTTACGACCGGTATCTTTCGTTATTCGAAGATTTCGATATTTTGGATTTTTCCACCGCGGTAATGAAAAATCCCGAAACTTATGCACGGGACAGCAGTGGATTTCACAAGTTCCTGTTATTTCTGCTCAGCCACATTCCACAAAGATTGCTGAAATGTTTAACTCGCTACTCCCCAACTTTTCTATTTATTCTTAGGAAAAAGAACATTCACCAACAAGCCGAGGCTTCAAGGTAATGCTTTTATTTAAAATTTATCTCTACCACATACTTTTCAGATTTCACTGGCTTAAAGATATCCTCTTCCATAGCAAGACGGATGAGCGTCTCTTAAACAACCAAGCATACCTGCTCGCCCGTATTCACCACAAATTGTCCGCGGAAATCTCTTACCGGGAAGCTATTCGGGGTCAAGAATTCAAACTGTCATCCCAGAACGGTGAAGATGGCCTTTTGCTTTACATTTTTTCACAAGTCGGTGTAACCAACAGAACGTTTATAGAATTTGGAATAGAGACCGGAAAAGAATGTAATACAGCTGCCTTGATCCGGAATTTTGGTTGGAAGGGCTTGTTGATGGACGGTGACGAAAGGAACATAACAAAAGCCATTGACTGGTATAAGGGCTGCGAACAATATCAAAATCAGCAACTCAAAATTACAACCTGTTTTGTTACGACTGATAATATAAATAGGGTATTTAATGAACAGGGTATAAGCGGAGAAATTGATTTATTATCCATAGACATTGACGGAAACGATTACTGGATATGGGAAGCAATTCACACCGTCAACCCAAGAGTGGTTGTGATTGAATACAATGCATCATTTGGAAAACATCGTTCAATCACTGTGCCATATGATGCCGCTTTTCAAAGATTTAAAAAGCATAGAAGCGGCTGGTATCATGGTGCATCAATAACCGCATTGGCCACTCTGGGCCACAATAAACATTACCGTCTTGTGTGCGCGGATTCCAATGGTTGTAATGCATTTTTTGTGAGGCAGGATGTGCTTCGTGGTGATTTACGGGTGCAGTCCGCCGCCGATGCCTTTTATCCACAACCAAAACGTAATCGAATAGCCTCACTGGATCAGCAATATGAACTCATTCAAAATTTAGATTACGTGGAAATACCCCAGTGATTGCTGGCTATCCACTGGAATACGCACCACACATTTCAAATGCCCTGTTCGTAATCTTCCGTTCACCGAAAATCTAATGGAAGCAAATGAATTACAATTTTGTCGGCTTCCATGAGCAATGAAAACAACCCGATCCATTCACTATCTATACACCATCGCTGCCAGCCGTGTGGCATCACTCCTTGATCCGACGTTATTACAACGCTGGAGATCACAGGCAAAAATTGTTGGTGGTCTCCTGGTTGTTTTGTCATTTTATTATCTTTTTACGACATTTATTAATCACTTTGACCAGGTTGAGATAGTAATAAATTTTCACACTATCGTTATCTTCATTGTTCTGGTTTTTCTCGGCTTTCTGTCCTATTTGCTTCTGGCTTTCGGCTGGTTTCTTCAGATCAGGGCCAGTTACCCGGAAATTGGTCTGGGCAAATCCATCGCTTTTATTGGGTTGTCACAAATCGCCAAATACCTGCCTGGCAACATCGGGCATATTCTGGGCCGGGGCGCATTGGCCAGACGCTATATGTCATTACGGGACATATCATTATCATTTATTATCGAAAGCCTGGTCATGACTTTCGTTTATCTAATAGTTGGCTTGTGGTATCTGAATTACCTGGACCTCAATCAATATTTCGATATCAAAGTACTGTTGCTCGTTTTTATCATTGGCAGTGCAGCTACCATCTATGCATTTCTCTACCTTAAAAAGAATAGAAAAATATTTCTTTTGAACTTTCGTATTTTTCCGATACTAATATTTCTGTTTATATTATTGAGCTTATCCGGCGGATTAACTATATACCTGCTATCCAGCCTTTACACTGATATTCCGGACATTCCCTTTCTACAGTACACTTCGGGGTTCGCGCTATCCTTTATTATCGGCTTTATCATGCCTGGCGCACCTGCCGGAATTGGAATTCGTGAAGCTGTATTTATCCTGCTATTCAGTCCTTGGTTGGGTGAACAGATTGCATTGGAGATGATACTCGCCATTCGTCTGCTCACGATCATCATCGATACCCTTTATTTTTGTATAAGTTATATGCTCAAGAAACAACTCTATGCAGAACCGGTTTGATATAGTCGTCAGTCTGTATTTGTTGATTCTTGAATTGTGGTTCAGAAACTTTTGAGTAGCCTTTTCTTGATTTCGATTGAAGTTTCGCTTTTTATTCTCTGATCATCCTTGTATATGTTTAAATCACCCTGGATACAGAATCTATTTGGTTACAATGTTATTCTTGTGCCTGTGTTCCCTTGATTCCGGCATCAATTACAGTGTTCCAGTTCGCTGAATTCGGAGTGTGTGATTAATGTGCCACACAAGTGAAATCATGGACGATCCGCGTTGGCTTTTTAGTCCGAATTAGCTTATTTTTGGATCTGTACTCATGTAAGGCACACTGCACCGGTCGTTTTAATTTACAGATACTTATGTTCGGTTCCGCTTCATGTCTTTTAGATTCGAACCCAGTATTAGTTTCTTTGCTTTGGTGACGTATTTCATGGTCACCTATGATAATTGTGAGTGATTGATGTCAAACGAAAAATTTCTCTCTGAACGAAAACAGGTATGGAATACGGCCGCGGCATCCGACGCGAAATATTATGTGATTGCCGGGGTTGACGATCGGCAGGAGTGGGCACTCAATGACTTTTTCATGTCTGGACAAAACGATGTAGAAAAATTCGTGCTCCCATTTCTTCAGCAAATGCAAATGGATCCTTCAACAAAATCGATGGTCGAAATCGGATGCGGAGTGGGTAGAATTACACATACATTTGCACAAGTGTTTCAGCAAGTTACCGCTTTCGATATCTCCAAAGAGATGATCCGGCAAGCTAAAGAACTGAATACGGGCCTGAGCAATATTTGCTTCACAGAGGGCAGCGGCGCATCACTGCAACCAGTACAAGATTCAACTATCGATTTCTGCTTTTCGTATTTGGTATTTACGCATTTCTCGAAACTATGGTTGTTTGAAAAATATTTTT
>Ga0114931_10002441_pt1 | contig 23643 bp, 18 predicted proteins | sample 2SBtaG_FD_89579 | JGI IMG/M metagenome (GOLD analysis project Ga0114931, IMG submission 89579) | Deep subsurface microbial communities from Kolumbo volcano to uncover new lineages of life (NeLLi) - 2SBTROV14_V59a metaG | ecosystem: Environmental > Aquatic > Marine > Volcanic | place: Kolumbo... | reverse complement strand
GATCTATTCGCTCCTGGGACTTAGCTTTCTGGCGAAGTTCCACTTCGGACCAGGGCTGGTGCTTGCGCCGGTGCTGGTGTTCTTGACGATTCAGCGCCGACGTACTTCGCTTTTACGAATGCTGAATCCTTTGGGGTTCGCCATCCTCGCCAGTTGCGTGTTCGTTTGGCCGTATCTTGTATTGAGGCAACATCCCGAAGCCTGGGCGGTCTGGGTTTCCGATCCCTTGGCACGAGCTATTGTGGATCGAGATCCTTGGTGGTTCTACTTTCCTTGCGTCCTTCGCTCCTGTTTGCCTTGGGTACCTCTGGGGATATTGTTGATTCCGCAAAGCTGGTCTCGGGCGTGGAAAGAGGGTGACGCTCGTGAGCGTTTCCTTTGGGTTTGGTTCGTGACGCAATTTTTGCTGCTGACTTTGGCGGCTGGAAAACGCTCTCATTACATCGTTCCTGCATTGCCGGTCGTTTCAATTTTCGCTGGCCGGTCCTTGATACAAATCGGCGAACGGATGAAACAGCGACGGCAGTTTTTTAAAAGAAGCACGGCTTTGTGTGTGTCCTTTTTTTGTCTGATTGGTGCCGTCATTGTCTGGTGGGGTATCTCACGAAAATGGAGTTATTTGCAGAACCCTGCGATAACACTCGCCTGCACATTCTGGATTGGAGTCTGCATCGTCATTATGCTTGCACGAGTACGCAAGGTCGAAGCCGCAGCCATTTGCTCTATTGTTGTGTTTGTCGCATGTTATAGCGAGGTTATCGGCTGGATATTGCCCGGCATGGACCGCCGACTCGTTGAAGTCGAATTCGCAGAGGATATTCGCAACCATATCGCGCCGCAGAAAGAAATATGTGCATATCGAATCGGGATGGATGCCGTTGTTTACAGTTTAAGAGAGCCATTGTATAGAATTGAGTCTCGCAACCAGCTGGTCCAACGATTGAAAAATCAGAGAGAGATGCTGGTTCTTACCCGTGAGTCGATCCTTCCTGAGTTAGAACACATCGGTCGCCAGACGGTTCTCAAAACGTTCTTCCTTCCCCCGGATCACGCAGGCCCACGAAAAAAACCGTTGATATTCTTGCGATTGACTTCGCTAGAGTCCGAACAAGTTCTATTACATTGAGTGATCCAGAAATCTGCCGATGTGCGACAAATGTGCCTGACCGTTCCGCTATGGTCCTTGTTCTTTTCGATCAAGAAGATTCGGTCGAGGAACCGCCGGACCGGTGACGGACAGCCAAAAGCGGCACGGTGGTCCCGTGTCGCACATTGGTAATTGTTCCTCCGTGCAGAACGTCCCCCAATGCGCGGTGTCCATGACCTCCGACAACAAGCAGATCGATGTTCTCCTCATCGACCATCCGAATTAGTTCTCGCGGCACATCGCCGTACCCTAAAATGGTTCGGACCGAAACGCTGTCGGGTGAAAGTTCCGGTGTCAGACGCTCGGCCAGATCATCCAGATAGGCGCGGTCATCGCGGCTTTCCGTGTCGCCGGTTTGTCCGCCGTACCACTGCCCTCCGACCCCTTCCACGACATGCATCAATACCAGTTCTGCACGATGAGCACGTGCCATTGCAACGGCTTCGGCCAACATTGTTGCGTCGCTTTGCCGGGCCTCAAGCGCCACACCGATTCGCTGAAACCGTTGGGCAACCGCCGTTTGAACCACCTCGGCCACCTTCACTTGCGGAATTGGTCGCGGTTCGATTTCCCGCTGTAGAACCATCCACACCAACAGCGCCGTGAGGGCCAGCGCAGGAGGAATGGCGATCACAAACACAATCCAGCCATAAGAATCGGCTGCTGTCGCCCAATTTCCAATTTCCTCATACACCAACATCGCATTTAAAGAAATGATGATTGCCGCGACGAGCCATGAAACGACCTTTACCCAAACTGGATTTCGGAATCCGCCCATCTTGGAACGGCTGCTGGTGAATTTAATCAGCGGAACCACCGCAAACGGCAGTTGCAGACTTAAAACCACCTGACTGAGTATCAGTAGACGGTACATTCCCTGATCTCCCATCACAGCGACAACAATGGTCACGGGGATTAAGGCCAGCGAACGCGTCAGCAGCCTTCTCAACCACGGCCTCATCCTCAGGTGCAGGAAGCCTTCCATGGTAATTTGGCCGGCCAGAGTTCCCGTCAGCGTGGAACTTTGCCCCGCACAAATTAGCGCAATAGCAAATGCAATCGGTGCAATCCGGCTTCCTAACAGATCATGGAGCAGATAATGGGCTTGTTGAATCTCAACCACGATAATTTCGTGATTGTAAAATGCCGCAGCAGCGACAATGAGAATGGCGGCGTTCACAAAGAAAGCTGCATTCAATGCCACTGCCGAATCGATGAAGTTATAACGACAAGCTCTCCGAACCCCTTCCACGCTTCGGGGAACATCGCGTGTCTGAACCAGGGCCGAATGCAAGTACAGATTATGGGGCATCACTGTCGCCCCCAGCATACCAATGGCAACATACAAAGCCACTCCCGAAAGCGGTTGCGGAATGAATCCCTTGGCTATTTCGACCGGTGACGGATCACAGAGAAAAATCTCGATGACGAAACACACCCCGACCGAGAACACCAGTGTGAGAATGAATCCTTCCATTTTGCGGATGCCGAGTCGCTGAATCGCCAACAGAATGAACACGTCAAAAGCGGTCACCCCAACCGCCCACATCAGCGGTATTCCGAACAGCAGATTCAAGCCGATCGCTGTTCCAACAAGTTCTGCAAGGTCTGTGGCATCGATCGCGATTTCACACAGAATGAAAAGAACCCAGCGGACGGGATTGGGATACTCATCGCGACAAGCCTGTGCGAGATCGCGCCCCGTGACCAATCCTAACCGCGCACACAGCGTTTGCAATAACACGGCCATGATGTTGCTCATCAACAAAACCCAAATCAACTGATAACCAAAGCGTGCTCCCCCTTCGAGGTCTGTCGCCCAATTTCCCGGATCCATATAACCGACCGACACCATGTAAGCCGGCCCAGCAAAAGCAAACAAACGTCGCCACCATCGCCCGTGGGGAATGGGAACACTGCGATGAACTTCTTCCAAAGACCGACTGCTACTCTGCGTAGTCTGAGGTGATGTTTCCTTCGTGCTCATCCGAACCCATTCTCCCCACACTGATTTTGATGAATCAAAAATTGAATTTTATCATATCAAAATACATGCCGTTTTCCAGTGAATTACGGACAATTTCTGTCAAATTGTGCCTGATCTGCGTTTTCGTAACCACAAGGAAAGTGTGGGTAGGCGTCAATCTGGAACCCATCGTGCATCCGGAGTTTCCAATCAGGCAGAAGTCGATCTTCGCTTCGGTTACAAACGCACCCAGGAATTGGTCTACCACCATCTCAGGTCCGTGCTGATGACGTTTCAGCGATTTGTCGTCGAACGTTCAGAATTTTCCGACGGTGGGATATTTTCTGTTACGACTTTCCATGATTATGAATAGAATCATTTTCAAACAATGCTGGTTCTCCTTGTCCTAAACCACGTCTCTGTAAAACTGCAACGCATTAAGGAAGAAGTATCTCGGAATTGGAACGACGCAGTGTTCTCGGTATGATAGGATTATGGAACTGAGACACTTACGAACCTTCGTCACCGCCGCAGAACTTGAAAGTTTTACGCGCGCTGCCGAGTCTCTTTCTCTCACGCAGGCTGCGATCAGTCAACATATTGCAACTCTGGAAAAAGAGTTGCATGTCAGTCTATTCGAGCGATTGGGACGTTCCGTGAAGCTAACCGATTCGGGTGCTCTCTTTCACGACTACGCACAGCGTGTGCTGGACCTGATCATCGAGGCCAAACGAAGTGTGGGTAGCGAACGGGAAAAATTAGTGCAAGGAAAAATTCGCATCGCCGCGAGTACGGTTCCTGCGGAAACGGTTCTGCCCGATTTACTGGTTTCGTTTCGAAAAGAATTCCCACAGGTCACCGAATACGTCGAGGTCTCCGACAGCGAAACCGCCACACGTCAGGTGGAAGACGGGTACGTCGAAGTCGGGCTGGTGGGAGAACTCCCCAGGTCATCGATCCTCTGTACGAAATCGCTGGGTACCGACGAATTGATATTCGTAACATCGCCGCAGAATCCGCTTTGCAAAAAAGAGAAGGTCACTCTCAAGCAACTTCAAGGTGAATCGTTTATCGCCAGAGAAGCAGGTTCGGGAAGTCGTCGGTGTGTCGAACAGGCTTTGGAGGCACTCGGAGTGAATCCGAACAATTTAAGTATTGTGATGGAAATGAACTCCAACGACGCCATCCGCACGGCGGTCGAACGGGAACTTGGTTCGGCATTCCTTTCTCGTCGCATCGTCTCACGAGACCTCGAACAGGGGCGTCTCGTCACACTTCCCGTACCCGGTTTAAGACCGCACCGCCAACTCTACCTCGTGACGAACCCCAAACGCATCCCCTCTTTACCGTTGCGAGAGTTTCTCGATTTCGTCGAACAGTGGTCTATCAATTCTCAGAAGAAGAATCACGTCGCGTAAGCTATTCCTAATCGCTCTTGACCTTGTATTTCGTCTGCGAATAACCTGTGTCCCGATTGTGAACAGAGTTGGAATTCAAAGGGGCATCTATGAAGATTTTTTTCTCGGTCGGTGAACCCAGTGCCGACGAACACGCCGCTCATCTCATCGAAGAGTTACACCAGCGTCAGCCGCATTGCGAATTTGTCGGTTTCGGCGGCGAGGCGATGGCAAACGCCGGTTGTCAAATTATATTTCGACTCACCGATCTTGCCGTCATGGGCGTACTTCGTGTGCTTCCCATGTTACTCAAATTCTATCGCGTTTATCGACAGGCTAAACGCTACTTCGAAACCGATCGCCCCGATGCGGTCGTACTCATCGATTTCCCCGGTTTTAATTGGTGGGTTGCCAAAGCCGCGAAGCGGGAAGGTATTCCCGTTTTCTATTATCTTCCGCCGCAGCTTTGGGCCTGGGGACCGTGGCGAATCAAGCGCGTGCGAAAATATGTGGACTATGTCATCAGCGGATTATCTTTCGAAAAGCGGTGGTACGAAGAACGTGGCGTTCAGGTCGAATTTGTAGGACATCCTTTTTTCGACAAGGTGAAGAAACAATCTCTCGATCGAATTTTTATCGATCAGCATCGGGGTGACCAACCCGTCGTCGGAATTCTTCCCGGTTCGCGATCGATGGAAATCGCCAAAAGCTGGGATGTGATGTTGAAAATCATGCACGCATTGCACAGCAAACATCCCCAAGTGCGTTTTCTAGTCGCCAATTATAAAGAGTCTCACAAACACCGGTGCGAAAAAGAACTTCAAAAATTGGGTTGGCAGCTTCCCATCGAATTCCACATCGGAAAAACTTCCGAAATTATCGAACTGACCGACTGCTGCGCGATGGTCTCCGGTTCGGTGAGTCTCGAAATGCTGGCTCGAAGAACCCCCGCCTGTGTGGTTTACCGTTTCAAATGGTGGGGATATCTGGGTTTTCGGTTATTCTGTTCGCTGAAGTCAATCACGCTTCCCAATTTGATGTCTGGTAAAACCATCCTCCCCGAATGGTTGATTGTCCATCGTTCCGATCATGTCGCCGTGGAAATCTCCGAAATGTTAGCGTCCTGGATTTTTGATGAAAAAAGTCAACACAAAATTTTATCTCAAATCGACGACCTTTGTGCCGAAGAAGTGAAACTCGGTTCCGCCGGCAATACTGCCAGTTTCATTCTGGAAAAATTGGAAGCCAAAGTTGAAGAAATCTCGAAAGCCGCTTAATCGATCCGGTCCGGTTGTCTTTTTGCAATGAACCGTTGTTTGCCAGTTTTCTTTGAGTCGCTGGTGTCCTTTTTGTTTGTGTTCAACACATCTCCTGTTAGACTGAGTGGGACGATCTGAAATACCGCTCGGAATCGCTCGAAAAGCTTATAGAAAAGCCGTCAAAGCGACTTCACCTTGAGTAATTCCTTGCGAATCCAAAGAACGTGATACGGCTGGAAATTCTTCAGATTAAATGTTTTGGCGTTCGAAGATATCATCCGTTCTCGAATTTGAAAAATCAGTTTGAAGTGACAATGGCTTTGCCGCTGTCTTTCCTATCGAGGCTTCCCTACGGACAGACAGTCGAAACACACGCCACCATACTCAGACTTTTTCGACAAACATCATCTAAAGGAATCGAGAATGTTTCGCTCAATCCGATATTTTCTTAAACCGACACATTTTACCTGTGTACTTTTTCTTCTCGTTTTCGTTACGAATCTTCACGCGGAAATTGACAGCGATAAAACCAAGGTAGAACGAACCTATCAGCACGCGGTCGTCGCAGCGGATCATCCTCTCGCCAGTGCAGCGGGTTTGGAAATTCTCAAAAAAGGGGTAAACGTCGTTGATGCCGCGGTGGCGACTTTTTCGCGATTTCAGTGCTGCGTTGCGAAAGCTGTGGAATTGGCGGCGGTGGGTTTATGATGATTTACGACGCAAAAAATCGAAAAGCGATCGCTCTCGATTATCGAGAACGGGCTCCCGCCAAAGCGAATCGAAATATGTATTTACATAGCAAAGAGAAAAGAGCCAGTCGCACCGGTCACTTGGCAACTGCCGTGCCTGGAACCGTCGCGGGATTATGTTTCGCTCAGAAACATTACGGCAAGCTCGATTTGAAAACCGTCCTCGCACCAGCAATTCGTCTGGCAAAAGAAGGTGTGAAACCCGACCGTACGTTTCTTGCATCGCAAAACGGTGCTATTCGAAAAATGAAACGGAACCCAGACTACCGGAGACGTTTCAACATTTTCTGGAAACTTTATCTCAACAGCGGCAAACCGCGAAATAAAGGCGGACGTTTTTACTCACCCCAGTACAAAGTCCTTAAGTTGATTGCCGAACACGGTGCCGACGGTTTTTACAAAGGCCCGGTTGCCGAAGCAATCGCCAAAGAAAGTCAGCGTGGCGGCGGATTGATCTCGCTCGAAGATCTTGCAAAAACAAAACCCGTTGTAAGAAAACCGATTGTCGGTGAGTTTGCCGGGAAGAAACTTCTCTGTATGCCCCCACCTTCCAGCGGTGGTGTTGCGATGGTCGAAATTCTGAATATCCTCACGGCTTACGGCGAGAAGCATCCCTTACAGGCTTTGAAGAACCTGAAACACAACAGCCCGGAATATCTACATCTTGTGACTGAAGCGATGAAACACGCCTTTGCAGACCGCGCAGAATTCCTAGGCGATACCGATTTCTCCGATGTTCCCATTCCCAAGCTGATAGCAAAAAAATACGCAGCGCAACTCGCGGGAACGATCGACAGGAAATCGACAAAACCGTACAAATTCTACGGCAATCACGCTCCCGTGAACGATGCGGGGACGAGTCATTTCTCGGTGATCGATTCCCAGGGGAACGCCGTTGCCTGCACAGAAACCGTCAACACCGGATATGCAAGCTACGTCGTCGTCCCCGAGTATGGAATTCTGCTGAATAATCAAATGGACGACTTCGCAGCGGTGCCCGGTCAACCGAATGCTTACGGGTTAGTCCAAAGCGAAGCGAATGCCGTCGCTGCGCGGAAAAAACCGTTGTCCAGCATGTCTCCTACCATCGTCGTCGAGAACGGAAAAGCGAAGTTTGTGGCGGGTGCGTCGGGCGGACCGATCATCATCAGCGCAACGCTGCAAGTGCTATTGAACATGACGGTCTTCGACATGACACCTCAGCAGGCGATCAATCAACCACGCTTTCATCATCAATGGCTGCCGAATACGCTCTACATGGAGAAAGAACTTTTGTCCCGAGTGGGTGACGACTTGAAGCGACGAAAGCACAAAGTGAGTCTGCGGAATGGTCTGGCGAATGTGCAGGCCGCTTCCCGTTCGGCGGACGGTCTTCGAGCAGGTTGTGACCCACGCAAAGGCGGCAAACCGGCGGGATATTGAACGTGATGCAAGTCGATTCCGACAACTACCGCGCGGTCTATCTCCACGTACCATTCTGTCGGCACCGTTGCGGGTATTGCGATTTCACATTGTTAGCCGGAAGAGATCGTCTCATCGACGATTTTCTCAAAGCAATCGCCATTGAATTTTCTTCCATCAACGAAAAGCTACAACTCGACACGTTGTTTTTTGGCGGTGGGACTCCCTCGCATTTCACGTCTGCACAACTCGAACGGTTATTCGAGATCGTTTTTGAAAAAGTGGAACTGACGGAAGGTGCAGAATTCAGCGTTGAGGTGAACCCTTCCGATATCACACCGAAAAAAGTCGAAACGTTCGTGAACGCCGGGGCGAATCGCTTTTCTCTCGGTGTGCAATCGTTCGACGCAGAGATTCTGCAAACACTCGAACGCGATCATCGATTCGCTGAAATCGAACGTGCTCTGGAAACCGTTCGTCAGCGTTGCAAAAATATCTCCATCGATTTAATCTTTGCTGCGCCGGGGCAATCGAAAGCGTTGTGGGAACGAACTCTCGAACAGGCCGTCGGATTCGCTCCAACGCATCTCTCGACGTATTGTCTTACCATCGAAAAGGGGTCGGCTTTTTTCTCACGACAACGGAGAGGAGAACTTCTAGTCCCCGACGAAGAATCGCAACGAACCATGTACGAACACACGATGCAGTTTCTTCCCCAACACCGATACCAGCAGTACGAGATTTCGAATTTCGCTCAGCCGGGTTTTGCCTGTCGACATAACGATGCCTATTGGTCCGGCAAACCGTATCTTGCCTTTGGACCGGGAGCGAGCGGATTTGACGGTACCAATCGTTGGACCAACGATCGAAGCGTAAGGCGTTGGATGACAAAGCTGCTTTCCGGGCAAAGCGGTGTCGCAGAGCGGGATAAAATTACTCCCGATGAAAGAGCACGAGAAATGCTTGCCATCGGCTTGAGGCGGAACAACGGAGTGAACCTTGGAGAGTTCGAAAGTCGCTGGGGAATGTCTGCGATGACACTGGCAGGCGTAGCCATCGATCGGTTGATTTCCAACGGGTTGATCGAAAAAACGGCACAGTCAATTCGACTCACGGCAAAGGGACGATTGTTCGCCGATAGTATTGCCACGGAGATCGTTTGAAATTATCCGGAACGACCGGCAATCAGTCTTTCGAAATAATGACTTCGAAAATGCCTTCAAATACCGTTTGACCATGCGCCAGTTCCCGCCCCTGCAGGCGGAACGACTTCGTGTTTTCCGGGACGAGAAAATAAACCCCGCTGTGGTCGTCGTCCTCGTAGATACATAAATAAGCCCGTTGATCGACGGCAGCCACCAGGTGATATCCGATTCCACCTTTCAACGAATTCAAACAAAGTTGATAACGATAGCGGACAAGATTTTTGACGGCTTCGCCGCTGTCGAGGGAGCGTTTGTAATCCTGGAAAAAATCTTTGATGGCGAGGTCGAGTTCATCTGTGTGTTGGCGATCGAATTCTTCCTGATGGTCTTTTAGATATTGCTTCAATTTTTCGTCAAGCAGGCCGACGCGGACGATTTTCATTCCGACCGGTTGAATCACCGTCACCGTTAATCCAGCCGGTGCTCCTTCGAGCCTGACATTCATCAAGCCATCTTCACCTCGCATGACCGGAATCGGGTTTTCCTGCAGGTGGGCCAGGGATGTTTTGAGTTCGTCTTCGGACAAACCGCTTCGAGAGACCAACTCGGAATACCGTAGCATTTTAGAAGGAAGCTGGTTGTGGGGAAATCTCCTTGCGACCAGCTTTCCTGAGAGTTTGGGTGCGGTATTCCAAGCGGCCCAGACAGCGATCACGACAACCGCCACCATCAGCAACACGGGAAACCAGATAGCTACGGGATTGATGTATTGTTGCTTTCTGCGGAGTTCGTTAGCGATGGGTGTGGGTGTAACGGGTTTGGTTAGTAGAGAATGCGGGAGCTTTTGATTTTGCGCTTCGGCGAGTACCGATTCCGCGTTCAAGGGAAAGGGAGAGGGAGAGGGAGATGTCACTTTTGTCTGTGCATCGAGTGCTTCCCGAAACCCTTCGGGGTATTCCTTGCGGAGAATCGTTTCGTCCATCTCTTCGAACGACGGGAGATTGGGTTGCGGAGCGACGAATTCATTCTGGCAGTGCGGACATTTCCCGCGTAATCCCGCGGTGACATCGGGAAGTTTGATTTGCTTCTCGCACTGGGTGCATGTGAATTCGATGGGCATTCGAAATAATCGTTCGCAAAGGGAATCGAATAGAGACGGTTCAGCGGCCCGTCGAAAAAGGGTGACACGGGCAACTTGCCTGCCAGGGCAACGAGATGTTCGTCTTAATACACGGATAGATCGGCTACCTGTGAAATCCCTCGTTCGAGACTTCGTTGTTTTGCGACAGGCTGTTCGTTCTACGTTCTCATTCTACGAATGTTTTCCCGTGGACACTGGAAAATTTCTATGGTGACGGTATGGAATCGCCGCTGGCATGGGGATGGTATTTGAGAAACGTTTCGACCATATCCGCAAGAATGCGTTTTCTTAGCTTGGGTGACAACAACGAAAAGTGTGTTTTGCCGGGATGAATTTCGACCGTGGCTTGAAGCGGGAGCTTGTCCAGAGATTTCTTCAGCAGAATGGTTGCCCCTTCAAGATAAAAGGTATCCATGTCCCCCATGTAGACGTGAATTTTTCCTTTCAAATCGGGTTGCAGTTTCTTCCAGTTGTTTTCCAGAATCATGCGGATGTCGTACTTTTTCCACGCCTGGGCCACTTTCTGGTTTATCTTTCCGGACTTGCGGTCCCACAACAACATCGGTTTTCCGTCTTTTCCTTTGGGGCTGAAAACCGCTTCGAATGAATGTAATTGACCTCCGTGTCCTAAAACCCATTCCATGGATGAAAAAGTGTCATACCAGATCATCACCTGCCTGCCTCTCCGCGCCAGCGGTCGCCGTTTTCCATCGCTGTCGACAAACATATTCTCTTTGGAATCGTAAATGTCGATTCTTTGAAAGTCACGAAAATCGACCGGGTCGGGAGAGGTACTCCACGTGCCTGCGAACTGTTTGGGATAAGCCGTCATCAACCACAGACTACTCCAGCCTCCCGACGAATGGCCGGTAAGAAATCGAGCGGATGGCTTGGCGATGCTGCGAAATTTTTTATCGAAAGCTGGGATCAATTCTTCAATGAGCGATTCTCCCACAGGACCGTTGTTCGCTGAATCTGCAAAAACATGATGACCCAGACCGCAGGCCGGATCGAGCGTGATTCGGAAAAACTCGACACCGTTTTTATTTTTCTCTCTCACGGGAGAGTTGCTGCGTGTGAAGTGTCGACCGCCGAATCCGGGAATGCGGTAAATCGTCGGATAACGCCGATTCGGTTGGTCGTAGTAACTGGCAGGAAGCCGAACAGATCCCTGTGCGTAAACATCTCGCTTGAAAAAATCGCTGAGGAGTTTCGATTTGACACGAATCAGTTTGACCCACTTCGTTTCGTGAAATTCGCGATCTTTCACAAGATTGCCGATTTTGAAAACGGCTTTCTCTCCGTCTTGAAGCGTGACCACGTTGCTGTAACCGTTGCCAGCACCGGTGCCGACGGTTGGAACGAACGGGTTAAATCGCATCACGACTTGGGCGTGAAAACCGTTGAGATTCAATTTCGAAAGAGGTTCGGGAAAGGCGAGAATGTTCGCTTCGTCGGAATCGTCGAAGGTTACGGTTTGATTCGGTTTCAGATTTTTGACATCTTTGGCGATGAACGGCGGGGGATTAAACCAGCCCGGTCCCAATCGGGGGTTTCTGCTGTTCCTGTTAAAAAAGACGTAAACCCGTCCTGTGAACGGTTTGCTGCGAATTTCAGGGTTGAATTTCGCTTCGAATTTCCAGCCCGCAGCAACGGGGGAAGAAAGCAAAATAGAAAACAATAAAGAAAATATCGTCGTTCGAAGACAGTATTTAGGCATTAGCGTTCACTCGCTTGCTGAGGATGTTTTTCAATGAAGAGCATCAAATCGTTCGATTCATCTTAAAACGGTTTCTCCCGAAAAGCAAACGACTCACAAACATGGATGACAACATCAACGTCGTGGAGTAAAATACCGATATCAAGACAAGCCTCTCACCCGATGTTGGGTGCCACTCGTCGTCTGCAAGCACCCCGGCTGCTCAAAGCAGCCGGGGTGCTTGCCAACTTCGATAGTCAGGACACCACGCCCTTCGAAGACTCAGGGCGTGCCACCCGTTTACCGTGAGCCTTCCACGAACGGTGCATCTATGAACGAGCAAAAACTCACAGATAAAGTCGTTAGTCTTGAAACGACATTGATGCACCTTCAACACGAATTCGAGCAGTTGAACTCGGTGGTTCTGGACCAGCAGCGAGAGCTCGATGCGATGAAACTCAAGATGAAGGGGCTAAACGAAAAAATTGTCGAACTGGAACTACCCCCAGAACAAAGCGGCCCAGCCGACGAAGTCCCTCCGCATTATTAATGCGGAACGATAGCCCTTAAAAGTTTCAGCACCTCACGCCGAGAGACTGCAAACTCGATGGAGGCTGCCATTCAAGAATCGTCCTCGAAGCCAGAATCAACTGCTGCGATCACCTCGGAAGCGATGAACGATTTTATCGACGACCAACCGGGAACTCAGATAGAATTCCAGCATCTACCATTCGCCCGATATCCGTTAATTTTGAGATATCCACGTCTTAGCCTCGATTATGCAAAGATGTGGGTTAAAAAAATTTTAACGATCCCGATTTCATTAAATAATACGTTGAATTATTTTAAGATATCAATCACTCCGTTTTCCATCAAAAGAGGTAACTTCTTTTACATCATGGAGTTACAAATTATCATGTTGAAAGTGTTCTAGACATGCTGGCGTCTCGTTTCGCGGGCTGTTGACCAGTTTGCTTACCGGGAATGCCGACATTTCTTCTGACGGGAAAGGAACAAGCAGCGATCTCAGAAAATCGGTATCGTTCGATTTGGGGTTCAGCCAGGGATCGTAATTGTCGGGAGAAAGAATCACCGGCATCCGTTCATGAATCTCTCGGCAAAAGTCGTTCGCTTCTGTTGTGATAATTGTGCACGATTCGATGACTGTGTTGTCCGCACCGTTCCAGCATTCCCACAATCCTGCCAATGCAAACAGACCATCGCCCTTCATACCGATGAAGTAGGGCTGCTTGTTTTTCTCATCGAGTTTTTTCCACTCATAGAATCCGTCGGTGGGAATCAGGCAACGCCGTTTTTTGAAGGCGGCTCGATAAGAAGGTTTCTCATGCACAGTTTCGGCTCGCGCGTTCATCATTCGCGAACCGATTTTCGCATCCTTCGCCCATGAGGGAATCAACCCCCAGTGCATCGGTGAAAGCTCTCTATTCGTAGCACCGTCCTGTTCGGTTTGCCTGATGACCGCCACTGGCTGCGTCGGCGCGATGTTGTAACGTGGAGATAAATCGGGAGTTTTTAACAGCCGGAAAAACTCCCGAACATCCTCGGGCATCGAACGCAAGATAAATCGACCACACATAATGGGAGATTATAGATAGCCGTTTGGAGATTTGCCAGAAACGGTTGGGTGGCACATCCTGAGTCTTCGAAGAGCGTGTGAGCTTTGGAACCTCTTTTGGATATTGTTCTCTTCACGCTTCCTGACGGGCGCGGCTCTCTTTTCTCGGTATGATCTGGCAGAAACATCCGGGACTTCTTCACTTCAGTCGCTTATGGCAACTGGGTAGAAACCTGGAACGAGTCAAAACGTCTGGAAAACGAAAGAAAACACAAAGTGAGCACGAATCTTCCCAAACGCATCTGCTGTTTCTTAAGCAGGAAAGCGAACGAGATGAAATCGCTCATCGAGCGAAATGGCAATATCGCTTTCATCGCCCCTTCGATGCAGGAAATTCCACTCGAGTCCAACGAGAAAATCGTCTCATTCGCCAAATCGTTACTCTCAGGAAGAATCGAGATCGTCATTTTTGAAACCGGTGTCGGTGCATGGCGGATGCTGGATGTTCTTCAGGTCGATTTCGGTTCCCGTTTACCGATGGGGTCTCCACGACGAAATCAATCCGTTGGAAGAGGCAATACAGAAAACAATACGCGACGAATTCGACGTATTGATGTTCACCAGCGCTCAGCAACTTGCACACGTTCTTCAGATAGCAGAGAAGTTGGGGATGAACGAAGGGTGGCTGGAGCATTCCAATCGATGCACCGTCGCTTCGATCGGCCCGACGACGAGCCAGGCGTTGAAGCAGGCAGGATTGAACGTCGCTCTGGAAGCCTCGCCTGAGAAAATGGGTCAACTGGCAAAACTCGTGAACGCTCAGGACTGAAATTTCATCGATTGCTCTTTGAGAATCACACCCAGCGTTCATTCGCGAGTTGGGCGGTGGCATAGGCGCAGGCCGATTCCGATATTTCCTCAGCCATCAGTTCGCACAAGTCGGTGAATTCGATGTTTTTTAACCTGTTCGGTTCTGTGAGAATTTGTCGAACGATAAAGCTTCCCCGGCCCGCTAACAAAATCTTCTCGCAGGGAGATTCCATCTTCAACAAAACGCGATCCATTGCAGATTGGATGGTTTTTCTTTGTGAGTGAGCGAGTGAGCGAGCAATCTGAATTAATTCGTCTGCTCGCAATTCTTCGGTATCGCAGCAGAGCATTCTCGCCATTCTCTCCGCTGCTGCGGTTTTCGTGGCTGGTTTTCCATTGGCCGTGTCGCAATTGTTGGGATTCTCTTCGAGTTCTTCCAACAGAAGAAACACGTCCAATGTTGTCGCAAAGAGTTCGGCGGCGAGTGGGACCGTTTTTCCCCGCAGAACAACCGAATCCTGAATTGCACAAACCGGCGTGCGGCGATATCCCGTGTAGACCAATTCCCCTTCGGTTAACCGTTCAAAATCGGTCATTCCAAGTGCTGCGGGTTTGCCGTTGACGATGGGAACAATATCGGTCGTCGTCGTCCCCACATCGATCAGCAAGATCGTTCCTTCAGGATGCCAGCGACCCGTCCAGGTTGCCAGCGCATGCCAGTTGGAGGCAGCCACGAGTTGCGGAATCATCCGAGCGGTTGGGGGATCGACGAATTCCGAACCGGTCTGCCAGACGGCGATCTCGGATTCACCCGCTGCGGATTCCACACTCGCGAGGATCTGTTCGACCCCCTCGCGTTTTGTTCGAAAACAATCTGCCAACTCACCGGTCATTGTGATGGCGAGAAGTTCAACAGTTGGAAATTCGGCGAGAAGCTCTTTCAATTTCGAAGCCAGTTTCTCCGGAGATTTCCAAAGCGGAAACGAAGTCTGCATACATCGACCATCAACATGAGCCACCTTGATATTCGCCCCGCCGATGTCCAATCCGATCACGTGCATTATTTTCAATGTGCCTGAATTATGAAGCGACTATCCAGAACAAGTCTGCAGGAAGTCTGGCTGGAATTGTACACAATGGGATCAGGTTTCGCCAAAAATAATAAAACTCGCAGAGACGATGTTTCCCCTCCATTGGAAGTAGACTGGCATTCCGATGATGGGTGATGCTACGGAAATTCCTTGAAACAGATGGAACATTTCAGTCTGTTTTTCACTACGAATGGCAACGACGGGATTTGAGAACCAATCGGATAACACGGTCGTATTCGAACGTCTCGCAACTGAGTGTGGGGCGAGAATACCAACTGATTCTTCGGGGTTGGAAGTTCAATAGAGAGCTGGGAAACTTTGCGAACATGAATTCCGAGTCGTGGTGATTTCACTTTCTCAAAACCGCAAGAATAGTTCGTGTTTTAATTCGCTCAATGAGAACCACAAAAGAAACAGCCCGGCCTCGAACCGACTGACCTCCTGTCTGTCGTCGGCGGCGTGCTGTTGTGTTAAACTTAATTTCTTCAGAATATTCTTTCAGACGACACAATGATCGCGTCGGCAAAATCTGCGGGTGCGAGAAACTTTCACGAATTATTCTCTATCAGGTAGAACATCATGCAACACACGGCTTGTTACGATTGGCATGTTTCCCACGGCGGACGAATGGTCGATTTTGCGGGTTGGGAAATGCCGATTCAATATACGTCGATCATCGAAGAACATCACGCTGTGCGAACAGCAGCAGGGATGTTCGATATTGCCCACATGGGGAGGCTTTTTTTTTCCGGACCCGATGCCTGTGATTTTCTCGATTCGCTCGTCACCAACGATGTTACCAAGATTGCAGAAGGTCAAATACGTTATTCTCTGGTCACCAACGAGCAAGGGGGAATTCTCGACGACGTTTTGATTTATCGATTCCCGGAAGAGTACCTCGTCGTCGTCAACGCCTCCAACCGTGAGAAGATCGTCCAATGGTTTCTTCAACACAAAGAGAATTTTCAAGTGACGATGGACGATCGCACACTCAGCGATTTCATGTTCGCCATTCAAGGCCCATTGGCGGTCGAAATTCTAAACCCTCTCATCGATACCGATATTTCGCAAATCAAATACTACTGGGCAACCGCAACTCATTTTTTGGACGTTCCCGTTCTCGTCTCGCGCACCGGTTATACGGGCGAGGATGGGTTTGAAGTCATTGTTTCAGGCGAACATGCGACCGAAGTCTGGAAGACGACCATCAACGAGGGAAAAGATCGCGGAATTCTTCCGACAGGATTGGGTTGTCGCGATACGTTACGGTTGGAAGCGGCGATGCCACTTTACGGCCACGAGATGGACGAATCTGTTGAACCCTACACCGCGGGGCTTGGTTTTGGTGTGCGTCTGAAGGCAGGCGATTTCATCGGCAAGGACGCGCTCGTTGCAGCAAAAGCGAAACCCGATAAACCGGTTCGCATCGGGTTGGAGATGCAGGGGAAGCGAATCGCCAGGGAAGGTGCCAACATCCTCTCTGGCGAAAATAAAATTGGTGAAGTAACCTCGGGGACGTTTTCACCCACGTTTCAAAAACCGCTTGCGATGGGTTACGTTCCCGCAGCGAATTCCACTCCGGGAAGCGAACTCACGATCGACATTCGCGGCAAAGTCGTAGGGGCCAAAGTTGTTGAACTTCCGTTCTACAAACGGGAAACGAGTTAGCGCATTCTCGTTGAGATGGGAGGGGGCAGCGCTTCAGATGGGTTGTTTCACTCTCTTTCGTCGTGTGTTTTGTGTCGTCGTGGTAAGTTTTCGGCTCCAAAAAGGTTACGTTGATTGAATTAGATGCGATCCGTTCGTAATTCCTGTTGAAAACGTGCTTCGACGACCCAAACTTCTCTTGGAGATTTCTCACTCCATGATATAGAATTCCACGAGATATCATTCTCTCTCCGAGTGGTCCCCGCCTGCTCATCGCAAATCTCCAGGAATATAGTGAAACGTGTTTTTGCAAACTACCTGGAACGTCATCGAAACTGTGTGAACCAGTTTCTGCACCTCGTAGGACTTCCCCTTACATTCGTCTTACCGGTTGTTTTTCTGACACATCGGAAAGGGCTTTGGGCGTTCTACGCATTTCTGGGGGGTTACAGTCTCCAGTTTCTCGGTCATTTTTTCGAAGGTAACGACGCTGGAGAAACCATTCTCTTGAAAAAAATGCTTGGAAAGCCCTATTCCGAATTCGGCCCGCTTTCAAAACAGTCAAAGTTTAACGATTAAGTCACCGATACCTATTGTATCGATTGTGCGGATCATGCGCAGATCGAGTATGGGTTTCTGGTATCCCTATTGTCGTGACTGACGTAGTAAGAATGACTTAGGGTTTTTGATTTTGAATCGACCACCACTTCGAGGGTTTCGAGATCCAATATGGTTTCATGCAAACAGAGATCGAAAAGAGATTTCTTTCCGAGAAAATTGTCGATTACCGTGCTGAGCTTAAGTTTGTCTTTGACGGGATGCTTCGGTGCGAGGGGTTCACTCAGTTTCTTCGGCGATCGAGACTTAACCTACTATAAGGAAATCGAATCGCAAATCGATTACCCCGAAATCGAAACCTGGGAGAATGAAGCGGTGAGTCTTTCGGGGGCACCGCGGACTGTAAGAGATCCCAGCAAAGATGAAATTCTCGATTTATCATTGAAGGAAGCGATCCACACCGCGTTGGCCAATAACCGAATTATTCGCACTGCCGGTTCCTTCCGTGCGCCGGGGAATGCGTTGCTTTCCAACGGTGACCGGAACCCGTCGGTATACGATGTCGGAATTCAATCCAGCGGTGTGTTATTCGGTGGAAGGGGCGTCGAGGCTGCACTTGCTGATTTCGACACAAGATTTGCAGCGAGTATGATCTGGGGTCGGGACGAGACAATCCAGAATAACCTGTTTTTCGGGGGCGGTTTGAATCCTGGAAGTACGTTGCAGTCCGATACGGCTGCTTTTCAGTCGTCGCTGTCGAAGTCGTTCGCCGACAGCGGTTCACTGACATTGGCACACGACATCAATTATTCAGGCCGCAACGTTCCCGGTCAGTTGTTTAACTCGGTTTACACGGGAAATATCCGCGCGGAATACCGCCGACCGCTGTTGTCGGGTTCCGGTACGGAATTTACAAGAATCGCAGGTGCCTCGAATCCCAACTTCAGTTCCATTACGGGTGTCAGTCAGGGTGTGGTGATCGCAAGAATCAACAACGATATCTCGATTGCCGATTTCGAAGCGTCGGTGCGGAACCTTGTCAAAGACGTCGAGGACACATACTGGGATCTTTATTTGCAGTACCGACTCTATCACGCTGCCGTCGTGGCCAGAGAAAGTGCATTGCGAACCTGGAGAGATTCCAAAAACAAAGATGATGTGGGTCTGGGAGCCAAGGAAGACGAACCTCAATCTCGTGAGTTTTATTATCAATCCAAAGCCGCTGCCGAGGTCGCACTGAATAACATTTATTCCGCGGAAATTCGTATGAGAAGGTTACTGGGTCTTCCGGTTCAGGACGGGAAAATGATACGTCCCTCCGACGAACCGATTGCGACCGAAATTGTTCCCGACTGGAAGAGCAGTCTGACCGAAGCATTGACCGAACGGCTTGAATTGCGAAAACAAAAATGGAATATCAAAAGTTTGGAACTTCAGTTGAAAGCCGCAAAAAGCCTCACCAAACCGAGATTGGATTTCATTTCGCGTTACCAGGTGAACGGATTCGGCGATCAATTGCTGGGTGGCGACAACGACAACGACAGTCAAAATACTCCTCAGGGATTGCGAAGTTTTTATGGACAATTTGCGCAAGGCGATCAGACGAATTGGTCACTGGGATTTCAATTGAACGTTCCCATTGGATTCCGTTCCGCCAGGGCGCAGGTTCGCAACTACGAATTGCGGGTCGCGAAAGCACGTGAAGTTTTAGCAACACAGGAACTGGAAATTGCACACGAACTGGCCGTCACAATTCAGGATCTCGCAGCTCAACATGCGACATCGAAATCGAATTTAGAAAGACGTCGCGCTGCTTTGAAAAGAGAGCAGGTTTTAGAACCCAAAAGTGGTGTCATCGATCCTCGAGATTTATTACTCAGAGCGCAACAGGCCGTGGCCGATGCGGAGACGGCTTATTACAACAGTCTGATTGGCTACAACAAGGCGATTACCGATTTTTACTTCCGCAAAGGGACGCTTCTTAAACAGTACAACATCTATCTCGCGGAAGGTGCCTGGGACGAAGACGCCTACAAAGACGCCTACCGTCGTGCCTGGTCTCGAAGTTATGGTTTCGGTAATTCCGCACTGAGAACCCAACCCAGAGAATTCGTGTTACCGGGTTATGACGAATCCGAAGAACCTCTGGAACTCGAAAAAGATATCCCGGAACCTCCAATGACTGAAATCGATATCGCTCCATCGAAACCGATCGACTCCGCAAAACCGAAACCACCTTCGGTTTTAGTTCCACCACCGTCTCCGGGTGTCGCAAGCAGATCGAAAACAGATTTTCTGCCGCGGAATGACACAAAGGAGAATGGTTTGCAAAAAGGGAGCATGAAAAAACAAACCGAAGGAGTCTATTTTCCGAAGGATGAAAGACCAATCCGAAATCGATAGAGGCGTTCCTCTCTAGGCATCGGTTTCACGGGTTTCGTCGCAACCGTTTTCGATTGAACGATTTGATGGGTTTGCCGAGAGAGCGAATCGGTATCACCTGATCCGTCGAACAGAATGGGATGCAAAAAAAGGTAGATCGAATTTGAGGGCTGTTGATGTTTTTTCAAGAACCCAGCAATCTGCTCGCCGAACTTTTCATCGATCACTTTTGAATTGATGAGGATTCGACATTTTAAGTTCCCGCTTCGAAGTCGCTGACCCTGGGAACTTTCAGGGACGATGAGATCCCGGAACGATTCCATCAGTTTTCTGTCGTCAACGATCAGATCGCGAGATTTCGCCTTTCCCTCCTTCACCGCGATTCGTGCGTGCTTGTGATTCTGAAGCAGCTTGAGCATCGCAAAGAAATCGAGAGGCTCACTTTTGGAATTTGTGTATGTCAAATTCAGCGCCGCATCTTCGACGGCGTAGATATTTTTACCACGATGTTCGATCCCAACCAGAGTAACAGTGTGCAAGAAACCTGCCGGGTCTCCCATGCCGTAGACATAAGCTGTAAGCCCAAACATCCGATAAAGCTTTATCAGTGCCACCGATGCACCACCGCAAAACGTTCCTTTTTTGTCGGTAAGGAAGTTCGCAAAAATTGCCTGAGGCGGCAGTCTGTGCAAATTGAGTTTCGACGAGGGTACGATCAGCGTTTCACCGGTCCCCCAGTCGGTGTTGCGATAAGCCCATTCGCGCAGCAGATTCACCTGCGCCCAATCGTCGAGGTCGGGGTTGGCAATTTGCGGGAAATCTTTGCCGATGAGCTCCTTCAACAATTTCTTTCCTGCCTCGGCATACATCTTAAGATCCTGGTCGGAACTTTTTTTAACCTTCGATAGCTCGACGATGTATTCGTTTTGGTTGTTGATTTGATTCCTCTGCGATTCGATAAGCCGAGTTCTGTCGATGATTCGATCGGCCTGAATATCGAGAGTTTGGTTCTGTGAGAGGACATACTCTTCCTGCTTTTTACGCCGTTGGGCTTGTTCCGAAATTCGCGACTCGAGTCGTCGATAAGCAATCCGCGACACGACCAGATAGCGACCGTGGAACAGGTAGAAACCCAGAAAAATCATCGCGGTCAAAAACCCGCCCATCAGAAACACGAGCAGGATATCGAATCGCAAGAATTTTTGGGTTTGTCGCTTTTGTGTTTCCATGACTTCCTTTCGATTCGTCGGATGTTTGACGGAGATGACACAACCGACGTTGTCGGACCAAGATGAAACCGGGTTTTAGTCGTCAGAGTCGCCAGGATTGTCGATTCATACCCGGGTTTTTCTCGTTTCACGGTCAACGAATCTGCCCGATGGGAGATAATTGATTGGAAAGCAGCCTGGCAGCTTTGCTTCTCGATGTGAGAAATCATTTCGATTCGTTCGGTGCAGTTGGGTTGCTTGAGTTCGAGGTAGGAATTGGTTTTGCTTCCTTCTACCCTATGCGTTTTGGCTTCCCAACAGCGGGTTTGTTTCCCCGTTGGAGCTTGTATGCCAGGTTCATCGGTTCGAATGGGTATTGTGCCCCGGGGACTTTGATCGATTGAATTCTGTCAGTGAGGGCCATGCTGTGCATAGCATTTTCTTATGAAACTCGGCTGAATTCTGAGGAATCCAGCTACGGTTGTTGGATGCGGGATTTTTCAGAGCCGCGACAGTTAGGGAGCGGGTGGTTGCTCGGCCCGCTTGTTGACACGCGCGGCTCTGAAGGGGTGATTGCTCTTTCGGAAAACACTGGCAGTGCCAGTGGCACCCTTCGTAAAGATGTGTCTGGTCGTAAAGATGTGTCTGGCACGTTGTCCACGCCCTTCGAAGACTCAGGGCGTGCCACCCGGCGGTTGTGAATTCAACTCCCTCTCCCTTAGGGAGAGGGCCGGGGTGAGGGGTTTTCAATTCACCACGACGACACGACGGAAAGAATCGGTGGTGGTATTTGATTTTTGAATTGTGAGTGTCGTGAGAACATTGCTACGTGTTGAGGTGACAGATCGTCTTACGCGACCTTACGGGCGCGTCATTGGAAAATTCGCAACCAAAACTAAAGTCGCCGAAAATAAACGGTTCCTGACACCTTTGTTTTCACCGGTGGGTGCCAGGTGAGGTGAGTGGTTGCATAATTTCACGCTGAAAGTCAGGCACGGAGTGCCTAACCTACAGCGACTTCATCCCCACCTATAGTTACTGCCATTTGACTTCGGCGGGGTGAATGTCTCGCCATAATGCCAGGGCACGTCCGGCGTGTGTGAGGAAGGTGTAGTTGCGGCGAACCTGAGCGTCGTCCATTTTGAGAATCGCTTTCGTCAGCCATTGGCCGGCGTGAATCACGACTTCTCGGGGCGGTTGCACTTCTTGCGGTGCGATGGCCCACCATTCCAGCGTGTGTCCTGTAGCGAGAACTCTTCGTGTGATAGCGGCTTGCTCGTTCCACTTTGTGCTCCAGTCGCTTCCTTCCCAGTTGCGATCCCAAAAGCCGTCTTCCGATTGATTCATGATTAGACGGTTGGTGGCATCTTTGAGATAGGCGATCACCTCAAGACGTGCTTCTTCCGAAAAAACCGGCGAAAGATCGTCGGCACGCAACATGAGGGCGAGAGAATATAACCGGTGGTTTCCAAAGCAAACCCCTTCGAGCATTTTTTGTCGCATCATTCGTCTGGCGAGAATATCGAAACTGATCCACTGCCCCTCAGCGGTTTTCCATTGTCGGTTGGTGGGAGCGTAAAGAGCGAAGACGGTTGCCGTCCATTCGTATTCTAACTGGTTTAAGCTGAATTTTTTCAGAGTGTCTTCAAGAAGTGCGTGGAAAGTCGTTTCACCACTTGGAGTAATCAGCGGGTAGTCGCTCGGCGTGCCGACTTCTGCGAGAGAGGCGACGGTGTGATCGACATGGCTGGCGGTGGACGGTCCCGCTTGAACGCGGATGCGCACGCCGTAGTTGGTATTTGTAAGAAACGACGGTGTCCCCGGGTGCCACATTTTTCGAAACAGGCGATTGTCGGTGAGGAGTTCCCGCATTTCCTTGCCGCTTAAACACTTCGGGTCGGCGAACTGGGCTTCGATGCCCCAGAAGCGTAAAGCGTGATCGACATAGTTGATGTTCGGGTTTCTGGAGCGCAGTTTCGGTCTTAAGTGTTTCATCACCTTTTGCAGGTCGGAATCGGAGATCACGCGGGGGTCGTCGTAGAGAGACCAAATTTGCAGCGGTTCCTGCAAAAATTCCGGCCAGAATTGCTGTTGGACGTTATTGCGGTAACTCATCAGCGCGAATGTGGTACTGATGGAAATCAACAGGATATGGAACACCGTCAAAAATCCCGCGACGAACCAACGGCTTTTTGTATTCTGCCGGTTGAAGGCGAAGAGATGCGGTGCCAGAGTATGAATCGGTCGTTGGGTGGTGGGTCGTTTGTGTTTTTGGGTCATCGTATGTCTCGATTCGGTTTAATCGTTTACAGAGTATTGAAACGTCTTTGTCGATTTCTAATGAAAAGCTTTCCGGGAAACGACTAAAGCAAGGCGGTCTTCGTAAAGAATTTTCCATTGGGTGTGTCGGCGAATTTGTTCGTGAAGCCTAACCTGCCGGGCCTTATGAACGACAATCGTGTCGATG
>Ga0114931_10002440_pt1 | contig 23650 bp, 14 predicted proteins | sample 2SBtaG_FD_89579 | JGI IMG/M metagenome (GOLD analysis project Ga0114931, IMG submission 89579) | Deep subsurface microbial communities from Kolumbo volcano to uncover new lineages of life (NeLLi) - 2SBTROV14_V59a metaG | ecosystem: Environmental > Aquatic > Marine > Volcanic | place: Kolumbo... | reverse complement strand
TGCCTCCTGCCCCCGTTCGCGCGGCAGCGCCGGGTCGTACTTGGTGAGGCCGTTGAATTCGAAGCCGCCATCGATCCGCCCGGGGGGGACCCCGCGTTCGACCAGACCCGACAGCAGGTCCCACCGCGCCCGCTGCCGCGCCATCATGTCGTGGGTCCCGAACGTGCCGAGTCCGGCCAGCACCAACAGGGCCACCGCCGCCGCCGTCCCTCGCGCGGCCGCGATGGCCGGTGGCCGGCCCGTCGTCGCGAGCACGAGCCCGAACGGCACGAGGACCGGCAGCATCCAGCGGTCGAAGAACGGTGTCATGAACGCGAGCGGGATCGTGTAGACGAGGAGGAAGAGCAGGCACAGGCGCCGCAGGGGCGCGCCCGGCTCGCCCGGATCCGGGAAGAAGTCCGCGCGCCGGAGACCGGACGCGACGTGCACGATCGCGAGGGAAGCGCAGAAGCACCCGGCCGCGGTCAGGGCGGCGGTGAGTGCCGGGAAGCTCGGGAGGAATGCGCGGCCGCCCAACGTCCGTGCGCCGAGACCGAAGTCCCAGACGATGTTGACCCCGAACGGCGGAGCGAGACCCAGGCGCCAGGCGAGCGCGAAGGCCAGGGCCGTCAGTACCGCCGCGATCGCGGCCCGGGTGCGAAGACCGCGCGCCGGCAGGACCAGCGGCAGGATCGGCGCCACCACCGCGCCCAGCATCGGGAGCGCGGTCAGCAGGCTCTCGGCCAGCCGCAGCGGGGCGTGGACCGAGAAGATTCGCTCGTGGGTCACCCAGCCCAGTTGCGGAAGCGCACCCACCATGCCGCGATGGGACACCAGCCACCAGCCGGCGACCCCGATCGGGGGCAGCGCGAGCGCGAGCGCCCACGCGGCCGCACGGACGCTCCGCAAGCGCGGGAGGAGCAGCAGGAAGACCGCGGCCAGCGCCACCGCCGGCCCGGCGTTGCGCGACACGCTCGCGAGCGCCGCCATCGCGAACCCCAGCGCGAGCCATGCGCCGGCCGCCTTCCCGCGGCCGCCCAGGCGCTGCCACTGTGCGACCCCGCGTCCGACGCCCAACAGCGCGAGCAGGACCAGCGTGGTGAAGAGCACGTCCGTCATGAAGGTGAAGCGCAGGTTCAGGAAGACGGGGTTGCAGGCGAGGGCCAACGCCAGGGTTCCCGCGACCGCGGCCGAGCATCCGAGCGCCCGCCCGAGCCAAAAGGCCGCGATGACGCCGAGCTGTCCGGCGATCAGGGTGCTCCAGCGCAGGCTCTCGTACGAGGCCCCGAGCACCGCCTGTGCGGCGGCGCCGAGCAGCACGTTCGGGATCGCGGGAGCCCAGACCCAGTCGGGCCGCATCACGCGTCCGGTCTCGAGGAAGGCCTCGACCCCGCGCGCGTACGCCCAGTCATCGTTCAGCGGGAAGTCGCCGCGCACGCCGACCCATAGCGTCGGCAGCCAGTAGACGAGTGCCAGGAGGCCGATCCAGACCCAGTCTGCCCGGCGGCCGTGGCGAAGGGCGAATCCCGTCTCGTCGTCCATGGGCGCGGAACGGCCGCCCGGTCAGGCGGCTGCGGGTCGGAGCAGCGCCAGCGTCTCGGCGGCGCTTCCAGAGGAGACTGCCTCGTAGAGTTCGCGCGGTGGCGCGATGAGCAGCTCGTCGATCACCGCGCGCCGGTCGGACCGCGTACTGATGAGGGCCGCGAGTTCCGCGATCGTCTCGAACACGCTCGTCGCGTGGACCTGTCGCACGCCCCACACGCTTGCGTAGGTCCGGACGAGTTCGGACAGGAAGACCTCGACGAACTGCGTCTCGCCCGCTTCGTCCAGGAACGCCTCGAGGTCTGCACGGCGCCGGATCGGCGCCTCGACGAATTCGTCCGGAAGCGCCGCCTCGGTGTTCCGGGCCTGGTCGACGTTGAGGCGCGTCGTCACGTACTGGCGCGCCGCCTGGAGCAGCGCGTTGGTCTCTTCGTCGACCACCGGGACCGTCACGCCGCGCGCGACCTGCTTCTTCTTGTTCTTCGTGTACTGGCCGATGACGGCCTCGGAGGTCGCGATCCGCGACTCCAGGCCGTTGAGCCGGTTGTTCGGGTCGAGGAAACCCGAGAGACGGTGGACGAGTTCGAGATACGTCCCGCGGTTGTGGGCGGCCGCCTCGCTGTGGGGCTCTCCGGGTGCGTTCTTCTGGAGGTACTCGACGACGGTCCGGAGCTCCGGCGGCGCGAGCGTATGCAGCGACAGACTGAGGGGCGAATCGACCTGGTTGAACATCAGGAGGATCCCCCTCTCGTTGCAGAACTCGACCGTGTCCGGGAGTTCGCGCCAGTTCATCCGCATCGGGCAATAGCGGAACATGAAGGAGAGGCCGCGCGACGCCATCAACTCGCGGTAGTACTCGCAATTCTCCATCACCGTCTCGTAGGACGAGCCGCGGCGGATGGACTCGTAGGTCTCCTTGAAGACGGAGTCGATGGACACGTGCATCCAGCAGTTGATGCGCTCCAGGATGTCGCGGATCGAATCGTCGAGCAGCGTCGCGTTGGTCAGGATGCAGGCCTGCATCCGCGGGTTCACCTCCGCGATGCGCTCCCAGATCTTCCGGTAGACCGGGATCATGAAGGGCTCGCCCCCCATGAAGTCGGTCTCGACCACGTACGGCAGGTAGGGCGTGAGCTGGTCGATGAAGGCGTCGTCGTACGGGTTGGCCAGGGACGGCAGCGCCTCGCGATGCGCCCGGATCGACGAGGACGCGAGCCCGTGGCACATCACACACTGGAGATTGCACGCGTTGTGGATGTTGAACTCCATCCGCAGCGGGAGGGGCGCCTTGTCCGGGTCGCCTTCCGCCGGCATGCCCCACGCCTTGCGCTTCTCCCGCGTGACGCCCGCATAGCCGGTGTAGAAGACCGCGTGCGAACCGCCGAAGTCGCGGGCCTCGATCTGTTGGGCGCACTTCTCGCAGCCCTTCGTCAGGTCGTAGCCCGAGAGCGCTTCGCGCAGGTCCTGGATCGGCTGCCCGTGCCAGATCTCGTCGACCGAGTTCTGCGGATAGACGCCGAGGACCTGCGTGCGGTTGAAGCAGCAGGCGGTCACGACGCCCAGTTGGGAGAAGTGCAGATTGATGGACGGCGCCGGGCAGACCGGCGTGCCGCGCGGGACCCCGCGAAACGCGTCCAGGGCGTCGATCGTTTCCGGCGTGAGCATCGTCTGGGAGTTCCCTGTGGCTGCCCTCGCGGGCGCGTTCGACCCGACCGGTCCGCTGCCAGAAGGTGCCCCGGTCGGGACGGAACCGCCAGACGCCAGCATCCGGCTCAGCCGAGCGCCTCGTGCAACGAACCGGCAACTCGCAGCGCGTTGGCGGCCACCGTCAAGCTCGGGTTCGTCCCGCTGCTGGACGGGAAGAAGGACGCATCCACGACGTAGAGGTTGTCGAGATCGTGGACGCGGTTGTGGCGGTCGAGCACGCTGGTCTCCGGGTCGTTGCCGAAGCGGCAGGTCCCGCAGACGTGGCCGTAGTTGATGTTGTTGCGGCCCCAGGTGACGACGCGCACGCGGCTCATCGGCGAGAGCACGTCGGCGACGCGCTTGCGGAACCGCTGGTTGCGGGCCATCAGTTCCTCCGTGTAACGGAACGCGAAGCGCATCCCGTTCGGGGCGCTCGGGTCGGCGACGATCCGATTCTCCGCGTACGGCAGGTCTTCGACGATCGTGGCGAACAGGCTCGCGCGGCCGAACAGCCGGGAGGTGATGCGCGCCGCCATCGGCAGGAACCGGCTGGTCAGGGCGCGCCAACGCTTCGGGTCCCGCTCCTCCGCATAGCGCAGGTAGGCCAGGATGAAGGGCGGTTCGATCGGCAGGCCCGCCGACTGCAGCGTGCCGAGTTTCACGCCCTCGTCGAAATAGAAGTCGTTGAGCGCGAGCGCCTTCTTCGGCCCGTCCGACGAGTGCGCTTCGCCCGGATCGACGGTCAGGAAGTCGCTGGTGTGCAGCATCAGGTTCCGCCCGACCGCTCCCGAGCGGTTCCCGAGCCCGTCCGGGAAGCGCTTCGACGCGGACTTCAACATCAGCACCGGCGTCATGAAGGCGCCCGCCGCGAGGGCCACGGCGTCCGAGCGCAGCGTGAGCTCGCGCCCGTCGTGGCGCGCGACCACGCCGGTGACACGCGCCCCGTCGGATCGAAGTCCGAGGACCTCGCATTCCGGCAGGATGCTGGCGCCGTGCTTCTCGAGGGCCGGGACCACGGCGCAGTCCCCGGCGTCGCTCTTGCACTGGACCGGACAGATGTCGGCACACTCGAAGCACGGGTTCCGGTAGGCGAAGCCGACGTGGGAGCGGTAGGGGTGCAGGCCCAGACCGCGGAACGCGTCGTGCAGCGCCCGGTCGCGCGGGCTCAGCGGGGGCGGCTCCCGCAGCGGCGCATCGAGGTCCGAATCGAGGGGGTCGGGGGTCCCGCACACGCGGTAGAGGGCTTCGGCGCGCCGATAGTATGGGACCATCTCCGCGTGGGAGACGGGCCACTCTTCCGGCAGATCGGCTTCCGCGACGTCGGGAAAGTTGGCACGCGGCCGGAAGTCCGAGGGCCGGAAGCGCTCGAGCTGCGAGCCGTACAGTCCCGTGGAACCGGCCGAACTGCAGCCGAGTGGGGCATGGAACCGGACGTCGCCGAAGCTGGTCGTGCCCTCCAGCGGCAACGGCCAGCGTCCGGTGCGAAGACGGACGTCCTGCGTCGGGTCCATCAGCGGGTCCGGCTCGTCCGGCCGCCGGTGGCGGCCGTGCAGCAGTCGACCCTTCTCGACGAAGAGTACCCTGCGGCCCAGGCGAGCGAGTTCGTAGCCGATCGTTCCGCCGCCCATTCCGGTCCCGACCACGATCACGTCCCAGTGATCGTGCTGCGGGTCGGAGGGGATCGGTCCGGACATGCGCGTTCGTTGCCGCCTCGTGAAGCGCCGGGTGGAATCGGGCGAAGGCGGCGCAGTCTACCGCAATGGCGACGAACCGGAATGGAACTTCAGTTCCCGGGATGTCCGATCCGATCCTGTTGATACACTCCGGAGCCAATCGGGGAGGCATCCATGGACAGTCCTTCGGGGAGCGGTGTGCTTCCGCGCAGGCTCGAGTACGCGCGCGATCTCGTGTGGGAACTGGTGTTGCGGGATCTGAAGCTCCGCTACAAGCGTTCCTTCCTCGGGATCGCGTGGACGCTCGTGAACCCGCTCACGCAGTTGCTCGTGTTCGACTTCGTGTTCCGCGTCCTCTTCCGCGTCGAGACGCCGAACTACACCGCCTTCCTCTTCGTCGGCATCGTGGCGTGGAACTGGTTCAACGGTGCGTTGATGCAGTCCACCACCGCCATCCTCGAGAACCGCGATCTCGTTCGTCAGCCGGGCTTCCCCTCGGTCATGCTTCCCAACGTCGCGGTCGCGTCGCAGCTGATCCACTACCTGTTGACGCTTCCGATCCTGTTCGGGCTGCTGATCGTGAGCGGGATCCCGATCACGCCGATGGCGCTGTGGATGATTCCCATCATCGCGATCCAGTACCTCTTCAGCCTTGCACTGTCGGTCTACATCGCGGCGCTCCACGTGACGTTCCGCGACACGCAGTACCTGCTCGGGATCTTCCTGATGCTGGGCTTCTTCATGACTCCCATCCTCTACGAGGTCAGCATCGTTCCGGAGGCCTACCTCCCGATCTACGACTTCAATCCGATGGCGCTCCTGGTCCACGCCTACCGCGATGCCCTGCTCGCGGACCAGATGCCGAACCTCCGGGCGCTCGGCATCGTGACCGCGACGAGCGTGGTGCTCCTCGTGCACGGGCGACGCGTCTTCGAGCGTGCCAGCATCCGCTTCGCCGAGGAGATCTAGGTGCCGGATTCCCGCATCACGGTCGAGGGGCTCTCGAAGCTCTTCTACGTCCGCCACGCCGACCAGCCCATGACGTTCCAGGAGGTGTTCCAGCGGGGCGCTTCCCGGCTGCGCCCGGCCGACGAATACTGGGCCCTGCGGGACGTCTCGTTCGAGGTCGAGCCGGGCCGGATCGCCGGGATCATGGGCTTCAACGGCGCGGGGAAGTCGACCCTGCTCCGGCTCGTGGCCGGCGTGGGCGCGCCCACGAGCGGAAGCGTCGAGATCCACGGGCGGGTGGCGGCCATGCTCGACCTCGGAGTGGGCTTCCATCCAGAGTTGACCGGACGCGAGAACATCTACGTGTCCGGGATCACCAGCGGGCTGACGCGCCGCGAGGTCGCACAGCGCTTCGACGCGATCGTCGACTTCTCCGAGGTCGAGGAGTTCATCGACAATCCCCTGCGCACGTACAGTACCGGCATGCACATGCGGCTCGCGTTCGCGGTCGCCTCGAACATCGATCCCGAGATCCTGTTGATCGACGAGGTGCTCGCGGTCGGGGATCTCCGGTTCCAGAAGAAGTGCATGGACCGTCTGACGAAGTTCCGCGAGAGCGGCTGCACCGGCCTCATCGTCTCGCACGCGCCCGAGCAGATCGTCGACCTGTGCGACGACGCACTCTGGCTGCACGAGGGGCGTCTGGTCGCATTCGGAAGCGCCGAGGAAGTGGCATCGCAGTACATGGAGGCCACCGGTCGCCCGGTCGAAGTCGAGGACGGCCGCGTCGAAGTCGACGACAGTGCCTTCGATGGCTGAGATCCCGGGCCGGGACCGACCGCTCCGGCTCGCGCAGGTGGCGGGATTCCCGGTCCTTCCCGCCCGCGCGGGCGGCAAGATCCGCATCGTGCAGCTCGCGCGCGCGTTCTGCGCGCTGGGCGTGGAGGTCACCGTCCTCGCGCCGTACCACCGCACGCAGACCCGGGAGCTCGCGCGGAAGGAACCCTTCAGGCTGGTCGAAGTCCCGTACCCGTTCGTGATTCCCTATCTGTTCACGGATGCGCCCTTTCCCTACGGAGCGCTGGTCTCCTTCCATCCTGGCTACTGCCAGCTGTTGCCGCGGCCGCTGCCCTCGTTCGACGTCTGCCAACTCGAACACCCGGCCTTCGCCGACGTCGCCGGTGTGATGCCGGCATCGACGCCCGTCGTCTACAACTCGCAGAACGTCGAGTTCGACTACGTCTGCGCAGAGAGTCGGCCCGGCGTCGTCCGGCGGCTCGCGGGGAGCCGCATGCGCACCCTCGAGGGGTCGCTGGTGCGCCGCGCCGATCACGTCTTCGCCTGTTCCGAAGCCGACCGGTCGCGCTTCCGCGAACTCTACGGGTTGGACGGGGCGAGGGCCTCGATCCTTCCCAACGGCATCGATCTCGAAGTCGTCGACGCGCGGATGTCGCAGCACCGTGGCGCCGGCGGCCGGGCCCCGGAGAAGGCGTCGCTGCCGCGGCGCGCGATCTTCTCCGGCAGCGCCGTCGCGCACAATCATCGGGCGGTCGATGCCCTGCTGGCCCGGGTCGCGCCGCAGCTGACTTCGGAGGTGGAGTTCGTGGTCCTCGGCGAATGTGCGCGCCGCTTCCGCCGCAATCCGCTCCCGAATCTCACGCTGGACCCCGAGGGCGACGTGGCCGCGTACGCGAGTGCCGGGGCCGTCGGCGTGAACCCGGTGACCCAGGGTTCCGGGACCAGCCTGAAGATCCTCGACTATCTTGCCCACGGTCTTCCGGTGGTGACGACGCCGTTCGGCCTCCGGGGCTTCGAGGAGCTTGCGCCGTGGGTCCGGATCGCGGAACTGGATGGCTTCGCGCAGACGCTGCGGGCGGATCTCGCGCCGCCGGCCGGGGTGCGGGAGCAGATCGAGGCCTACGGCTGGCGCGCGATCGCGTCGCGCGCGCTGGCCGTGTACGAAGCTCTGGCCACGCAGTCCGGCGCGAACGGCGCCGCGGCGTGATGCGGCATCGGGCTCGCGACTCCGGGGTGCGCACGCCTCCCTGGACGGGGCGGTCGCGCGGCCGATGACGGACCGGGACCCCACGGATTCCCGCGACCGCGACGCGATGCTGCTCGCCCGCGAGCTGGCCGAGGTCAAGGCCCGCCTCGACGAGGCGCAGGCCGCGGCCGTGTCCCTGCGCGCCGCCCTCGACGCCTCGCACCACGAGGTGGACACGCTCTACGCCAGCCTGAGTTGGCGCGTCACGAGGCCCCTGCGCGCGGGATGGGACCTCGTCACCGGCCTGCCGTCGTTCTTTCGCGAGTTGCGGGGGTTCCCCCGCCGGGCCCGCTACACGGTCGCTTCGCGTGGCCTCCGCGCGCTCGCGTCCGACGTCAAGGCCGAACTGGTCCGCCGTCTTCGCGCCGGGTCCCTCGCCCCGCCGGCCCCGGACCCCGCGTTCTCGCTGAAGGCGCTCTCGCGTCGCCGGAAGGCCGCGGAGCGCGGTCCGCTGCGCCTGCCGAGCGTGGACCGCCCCGCGGTCACCATCGTCGTTCCCGCCTTCAACGAGTTCGAGCACACCTACGATTGCCTGGCTTCGATCCTGGAGACCGCGACCGATCGGACCTACGAGGTCGTGGTGGCCGACGACGGCTCCCGCGACGAGACGCGCGAGATCGAACGGATGGTCGCGGGCGTGCGCGTCGTCCGCAGCGAGACGAACCACGGATTCATCGACGCGTGCAACAAGGGCGCCGCCGCGGCCCGTGGCGATGTCCTCGTCTTCCTCAACAACGACACGATCGTCACGCCGGGCTGGCTCGACGCGCTGCTCGCTCCGCTCGCGGATCCGGGGGTGGGCCTCGTCGGCGGAAAACTCGTCTATCCCGACGGCCGGCTCCAGGAAGCGGGCGGCATCCTCTTCTCCGATGCCTCGGGCTGGAACTACGGCCGGGCCGATGCGCCGACCCATCCCCGTTACGAGTATCGGCGCGACGTCGACTACTGCTCGGGGGCCTGCATCGCGATCCATCGCGAGCGGTTCGCGGCGCTGGGCGGCTTCGACACCGGACTCGCCCCGATGTACTACGAGGACGTCGATCTCGCGTTCGCGGTCCGGGCCGCCGGGCAGCGCGTGGTCTTCGAACCGCGCTGCGTCGTCGTGCACGTCGAGGGGGGAACGGCCGGAACCGACACGGGCTCCGGCGCGAAACGATACCAGGCCGTGAACCGCGAGAAGTTCCGCGAGAAGTGGGCGCTGGCGCTGGCGGACCAACACGCCGCCACGACCCACCCCGAGGCCGCGTGCGAGCGCACGACGGGTCCGCACGTGCTCGTGATCGACTCCTATACCCCCCGCGCCGACCAGGACGCCGGGTCGCTGCGGATGGTGAACCTGTTCCGCGTGATGAAGCAGCTCGGCTGTCGCGTGACCTTCCTGCCCGAGAACCGTTCCCACGATGGCGTCTACACCCACGCCCTCCAGGCGCTCGGCGTCGAGGCCTTCTATCACCCCTACCTCCCGTCGCTCACCTCCCACCTGGCCGAGTACGGGCACCGCTACGACGTCGTCCTGATGAGCAGGGTCGATGTCGCGGAGGCCGTGATCGACGCGGTCGCGCGTCATTGTCCCGGCGCGCGCCGGGTCTTCGACACGGTCGATCTCCACTTCCTGCGCGAGCAGCGCCGGTCGGATCTCGACGATCGCGCCGGCGACGGAAAGGCCGAGCGCCTGAAGGAGCGGGAGCTCGCGGTGGCGCGCGCGTGCGACGTCACGCTCGTCGTCAGCCCGTTCGAGCGCGAGGTCCTGGCACGCGAGGCGCCGGACCTCGAGGTCGGGCTGCTCTCGCTGCTCCAGGACGAAACGCGAACGACGACGCCCTTCGCCGAGCGCAGCGAGATCCTCTTCGTCGGGAACTTCCAGCACCCGCCCAACATCGACGCGATGGTCTTCTATCTCGACGAGATCCATCCGCGCGTGGCCGAGCGGTTGCCGGACGCGGTGCTCACGGTCGTGGGGGCGAACCTTCCGGGACATCTCGAACGCCGGGCCCGGCCCGGGGTCCGCTTTACCGGGCAGGTCCCGGATCTGGGCCCCTACATGGCCGCCGCGCGCCTCTCGGTCGCGCCACTGCGTTATGGCGCCGGGATCAAGGGAAAGATCACCAGCAGTCTTGCAGCCGGCGTCCCCGTCGTTTCCACGCCGGTCGGGATCGAGGGGATCGACCTGGTGGACGGCGAAGACGTCCTCGTCGCCGCGGACGCGGACGCGTTCGCGGACCGGGTCGTCGAGTTGTTCGGGAACGAGGCGCTCTGGCACCGGCTGGCCCAGAACGGAAGCCGCCGCGTCGCCGAGCAGTTCTCGTTCGACCGCGCGTCCGTGGCGCTGCGCGGGATCCTCGGAATGCCGGCCGACGAGGTGGGCGCGCGTTAGCGGCGTGTCTGCGCCGCGACCGCGCGGTCGCGGCGGAAGGGCTCCGCGATCACGCACGCCACCAGGGTGGCCGCGGAATAGACCAGGTGGACCTGGTGGAAGAGCCATGCGCCCACCGCGAAGCGGAAGCCGCGCAGCCGCGCGAAGAGACGGAACATCGGCAGGTTGAGGACGATGGACGACGCCAGCACCGCGGCCGAGACCTCGGCCGTGAGCCAGTGTTCCATCACGAGCGCCGAGGGCAGGAGCACGCACGCAACCAGCGCGAGCGGCGCCACCAGGGCTGCGATGCGTTGGGAGACCCGGAGGTTCAGGTCGTCCGGGAGATGTCCCCGCTCGATGATCAGCCTGGCCCATGGGGCCGCGCGGAAGTAGATCTCGGCCCGCAGCACGTCGCGCAGCGTCCAACGCTTCAGGTGGGTGACCTGGAGGCCCGGATCGAGGCGGGTCCGGCCCACCTCTGCGAGGCGCAGCCCGAGCTCCATGTCTTCCATTCCATTGGGGAATCGCACCGCGTCGAAGCCGCCGACGGCCAGGAAGGCGCGGTGCCGCACTGCACCGCATCCGGTCCAGAACGTCGCGGGCTCGCGCTTCGCGATCTGGTGGGTGAAGTGGTGGCGCAGGTTCATGTACTGCGAGAGGAAGCCCGGCTCGGGGGTCTCGGCCGCGTACGAGCCGGTCAGGCTCACCAGGTCGGGCTCGCCGGCGAAGGCCTCGCAGACCCGCTCGACGACATCGGCCCGCGGGACGCAATCCGCGTCGAGGAAGATCACGATCTCGGCGTCGGTCTCCGCGACGCCGGCGTTCCGCGCCGCCGAAGGGCCGAGGCGTTCCGTGAAGGACCGGACCTGGACGCCCGCGGCGCGCGCCGTTGCGGCGGTCTCGTCGGTGGATCCGGCGTCGATCACGATCACACCTCCACCGGGCTGCAACGCGGTGGCGGCCGGAAGGACGCGCAACAAATGCGCAGCCGCGTCCTGCGCCGGGATCACGATCGCGACGGAGTCCGGGCGGCGGCGCGCAGCGGGCTCTGCATCCGGGGCGTTCGTCGAGGGGGAGACCATGGCGAGTCGCTCAGGGTACCCCAAATTGCGTCGCGGGATCTGACCCTGATGGGAGCGCCTCTTCAGGCCCCGCGGGAGCCAATCGCATCGTGCGTTCGATCGGCCACCGCGATCGGATAGACTACCCTGTCGCGCCGCCGTGGCGTCCGCGTTGCCGAGGTTCCCGTTGTTCGATTCTTTCCGCCACCGAAGGGCTTTCACCAGGGGCACTGCCCATCTCGTGGCGGCTCGCTGGCCCGACGCGATCACGGCGTTTCGCGCGGCGGCCGAGTTGGACCCCGGCGATTGCTGGTCACATAACAACCTGGCGATCGCGCTCCTGCATGCGGGAGAAACCGAGGAAGCCGCCGCGGTCTTCCAGCGCGCGATCACGATGAATCCCGGCTTCGGCGAAGCGTACGAGAACCGCGCCGCTGCCCTGGCGCGATTGGAACGCTGGGACGAGGCAGCCGCCGTCTACCGGCGGGCGGCGGAACTGCACCCGGCCAACGTCGAGACGCGCAAGAACCTGGCCCTGGTTGCCTTCCACGCCGAACGGTGGGAGGAGTCCGCCAACGCCTTCCAGGCCGCTATCGCCCTCGGCGGCGCCGACGCGGACATCCACCAGATCCGCGCCCGCGCGCTCGCGCATCTGGACCGATGGGATCAGGCCATCGAGGCCTTCCGCTGCTCGCTGGCGCTGAAACCCGGGCAGGCCGAGGCCCAATCGGGCCTGGTCGATGCCCTGATGCGGCAGGAGCGCTTCGAGGAGGCGGTGGATGCGCTTCGGGACGCGATCGAGCTGGACGCCTCGTCGTTCCACCGCCACGCACAGCTCGCCAACGTGCTGGCGCGGCTCGGCCGCACGGAAGAGGCGGTGGTGGCGATCGAGCAGGCGCTTTCGGTCGGCGACGGCTCGCCCGAGCACCTGATGAACCTGGTGAACGCCCTCTCGACACTGGAGCGCTTCGACACTGCGGTGCAGGTGGTCGCGCGCGCGATCGCGCAGGCGCCGGGAGACGCGACGCTCCACGCGGCGCAGGGCACGCTCCAGGTGAGGCTCGAGGATTGGGGCGGCGCCGCGCAATCATTCCAGCACGCGATCGAGTGCGACCCGACCAATCCCGTCTACTTCAAGCAGCTGGGCGCGACGTTGTTCCAGGCCGGAAGCTTCGAGGGCGCCGCCTCGTCCTATCGTCACGCGCTCTCGCTGGAGCCGTCGGACCTCGAGACGCGGACCAATCTCGCGGTCTGTCTGGGGAGGCTCGGTTCGACGCCCGAGTCGCTGGAGTTGCACCGTCAGCTCGCCGAGCTGGCGCCTGACGACGTCTCGGCGCAGCTCGCGCTCGGCGGCGAACTCCTGCGCGCCGGGGCCTTCGAGGAGTCGGTGCCGATCCTGCAGCGTGCGGCGGCGCTGTCGCCCGAGGATCCGCAAGCCTACTTCCTGCTCGTGGATCCGCTGCTGCGACTCGGCCGCAACGAGGAGGCGCGCGCCGCGCATCGCGCCGCAGTCGCGCTCGGCGGCGAGCTGCCGCCGCTGCCGCGGCAAACCGCTGCGGCCGCATTCGAGGCGAAGCAGGCCTCCTTCTGGACCGACGCGAACCTTCCCCCGTCGGTCTTCCGCGTGGAACGGTGGCTGGAGGGGCTCGCGGATGCGGAACCGGCGCCGGAGCACCGGGGCCGGCTGCTCTTCGTGCTCGACAACGACTACGGCGAGCTCACGACGTTGATGTATCTGGTGCTCGGCCGCGTCCTCGCCGCGGAGTCGAGGCTGCTGCTGCCCGAGCGCCTGATGGCCAACAACGCCGACGCGCTTCCGGGCCGCACCCGGGGCTACACTTCGGTCGCGGACATCCTGGAAGCGGTCGACGCCGAGCGTCCCGAGGCGGTCTTCCTGTGCTCGGGCTACCTCTACGCGATCCACGACCTGATGACGTTGGACGAGGTCGCGGAGCTGACGGCCGCGATCGAGCAGCGAGGCTGCCGGGTCGTGACGACCGACCCGTTCCTGGGGATGTTCTCGATCGCGCCGCCCGCAGAGCTGGTGTCGATCGCGATCCCGGACCACTCCGACGAACTCGACCTGGACGCGATCCGCGAGGTGAAGGCGGTCGAGGACGTGCGGCTCCGTTCCGACTTCACCCGGAGCGAGGAGATCTTCCGCGACGCCGGCCACCTTTATCCGGCCTTCTGCGCGACGCCGGAGGAGCGGACCGCGCCGTCGGACCGCCGCAACCTGTCGTTCTTCAACGACCGCCTGGTCTGTCCCGAACTCGACGGACCGGACGGCGATGCGCGCCCGGTCTGGCTCTTCGTGCTGTCGCGAACGGACTTCGAGACGCAGCGGATGTTCGTCGGTGCCCGCTTCGCCGACATCGTCGCGCGGATGATGACCGACGCGCTGGCCGCCGGTCGTCATCCGGTGATGATCGCACCCGACGAGTTCGTGGCCTCCGTGACCGCGCGGATGCCCACCGTCGAGGGCGTCGACATCCTCTCCTTCTGCCCGTTCAACCGGATGATCTCGCTGCTGCTGGCGGCCGAGCACGCCTTCTACTGGAACATCGTGTCGCACTCGATCCTGGTGCGACTGTTCAACGGGCGGCCCGTCGTGCTCTTCGACCACGGCCATCTGGTGCGCAACATCCCGGCCATGAAGGAGCGCGTGGTCGACTGGTACTACCAGGGCCGCGAGCCGGTCTTCCGCGACCACGAGGAGCCGCTCACGGTCGAGACGGTCGCGGCCTGGACCGCGGAGGAGCGCGTCTCCGGCCCCGAGGTCGTCGCACGCTTCCGCCGGGCGCAATCGCCGGAGGCCATGATCGCGTCGATCGTGGGCCGTTCCGAAACCGCGACGGGAGGCTGATCGATGGCTGCGGGGGCGAAGGTGTCGGTGGAGATCCCGGCGTTCAAGGGCGGCTGGCTGCAGCGCTGCATCGACTCGGTGCTCTACCAGAGTTCGCCGCATTGGCGTCTTTCGGTCGTCTGGGACGGCGGCGACGAGGAGTCGAGGCGCGTGCTCGAAGCGCTCGATCGGCGCCGCCTCCCGAACGTGCAGGTCTTCTTCAACGAGAACCAGGGCATCGCGCGCGCGCGGCGCTTCCTCAGCGAGCACTCGGAGGGCGATTACATCCTCCCCCTCGACGACGACGACGCGCTCCCGTCCAACGCGGTCGAGCGCTTCCTCCGCGCCGCCGAGCAGCGCCCGTGGGCGTCCGTGATCCGGGCGAAGCGGAAGTTCATCGACGAGGAAGGCAAGGTGGTGCACGCGGAGCCGTGGTTCGCGTTCGAGCCGCGACACTACCAGTACGGGATGGTCCGCGACGTCTCGAACCACTCGCAGCCGTACCTCATCTCCCGTGCCGCCTACGACCGGACCTCCGGATGGGAGGGGTTCGCGGACTTCCAGCAGGCGGGAGAGGACTGCGACATCTACCTGAAGCTCGAAGAGACGGGCGCGATCGAGCTGCTCGACGAGGTGCTCTACTACTATCGGATCAACGGCGACCGGGCGAGCCTGGTCCTCACCGACGAAGCCGCGTTCGAGATGTGGCGCCGCCTCGCCGACAAGACGATCGAGCGGACCGGGATCCCGGTCCGCCGCGTGACGGACGAGCCGCCCTTCGACTACGAAAGGGTCCCGCGGGCCGGGCTCGCGATCGACGCGGTCGACTTCGTGGTGATGGGCACCTCGCCCGAGGCGGGCGGGTCGTTGGCCGCGAACCGCTCGGTCGCGGCGCTCGGCCGCTCCGGAGTGGCCGCGGACGCGATCCGGGTCGTCGTCGGGGGCACCCCGGCCGCGCTGAACCGCGCACTGGCCGAGACCTCGCGCGCGGTGGTCTGCATGGTCGATGCCGCGGTCGATCTCGCGGACCGCGACGCGCTCGAGGGATTGTTGGAAGCCATGACCCGCGCCGACGCCGACCTCGCGAGCCCGCGGCTCGAGACCGAAGACGGCTTCACCGTCTACGCGGGTGGCGGCTTCGGCCGTTCCGGCCGCCCTGAGAAGCTCCGCGACGGTGCCTGGCGCGGAGGCGAGCGCCCGCACGCGAGCGCTACCGCCTGGCTCACCGAGCGCTTCGTGCTGGTGCGAAGGGAAGTCGCCGCGGCCGTCGGCGGCTTCGACGAGGGCTACCGCCATGCCCGCCACGCGATGGTGGACTTCTGCCTGAAGGCCCGTCAGCGGGAGTTCTCGTGCGTCCACCTGGGACGCAATCCCTTCGTCCACCACGCGCCCGAGCCGTCCCTCGGCGGCGACGCGGACCTGCGTCGCCTCGCGGCCCGCTGGCGCGCGCATCCGGCCCTCCTCCGGTCCCTGGCTTCGGACGCGGTCGCGGTGGGCGTGGCGGCGGCCGGGGGATAGTGCCGGTGCGTGAGCCGCTGGCAGGCGAACTCGCGCGGGCGTCTCGGACGGCGCTTCGGGAAGGCCGTCCGGCCGAGGCCTTGCGCGGGCTCGTGGAGGCCCGGCGCGGCGGGAACGAGGGCCGCGTCGCCGGAGAGATCGACGCGCTGATGGGCGAGATCTACGCCCACCAGATGGAATGGAAGAAGGCGGCCGAGAGCCATGCCGAAGCCATCCGTCGCAGTCCCGACTGCGCGGACTTCCAGATCCTGTTGGGCGACATGCACCGCGCGCGCGGCCAGGACGAGAAGGCGTCCGTCGCCTATCGCAGGGCCGCCGATCTCGGCTGGGGAGGAAGGGCGTTCCAGGGCCTCGGCGTGCCGCCGGACGCAGACGCCTCCGCGCTCTACCTCGACCTGATGAAGCGGTGCTTGACCTTCCTCCTGTGGGACGCCCGGGACGGCGCAATCGAGGAGACGCAGTGGCGCCGCCCGATCGCATCGCTCGCGGTCCTGCTCCGACGTTTCGCGCGGCGCCACGAGCGGGCCCCGCGCTCGCTGCGCGAGTTCGGCTTCGACTGGCCCGCGATGGCATTCACGATGATCGGCCAGGCGCGGCTCACCAACGTCCAGGACTGCGTCGAGGACGTCCTGCGTCGGCGGACGCCCGGCGATCTGATCGAGGCCGGCGTCTGGCGCGGGGGCGTACCGATCTTCATGCGTGCGATCCTGCGGGCGCACGGCGTTCGGGACCGCGTGGTCTGGGCGGCGGATTCCTTCCGGGGCCTGCCGGTCCCCGACGTCGACGCGTACCCCGAGGACCGCGGCTACGACCTCTCGGTGTGGGAATCGCTCGCGGTCCCGCTGGCCGAGGTCCGCGCCAATTTCGAGCGCTTCGGCCTGCTCGACGAGCAGGTCCGCTTCCTCGAGGGCTGGTTCAAGGACACGCTCCCGGATGCCCCGATCGAACGGATCGCCGTGATGCGGCTCGACGGCGACCTCTACGAGTCGACGATGGATTCCCTCGGGAGTCTCTATCCGAAGCTGTCGCCCGGCGGCTATGCGATCATCGACGACTACTTCAGCGCGCCGCCGTGCCGCGCGGCCGTCGACGCGTACCGCAGGGACCACGGCATCACGGACGAGATCCACAAGGTCGATTGGTCCGGTGCCTACTGGCAGCGGAGCTGAGGGCAACGGAGCCGAGTGCGGCGCACCGGAGGGCCGCCCGGGGGCCGGAGGTCGGTTCCCGGCCACGGCTCGCGGCCGGGAATCCGTCACGATTCCGGGGTTTTCCGGCAGAAGGCTGGCGCCGCGGGCAGGCTCCCGGTAGCTTTGCCGGACCTTTGGTCAGACCAAGAGGGTCCGGCCCTTCCAGCGCCTCCGAGACCCCATGTTCAGCCTCCCTGCCTCCGTCGAGCGGGTCGCGCGGGAGCTCCGCGAGGACATCCTGCGGGGCCGCCTGCACCCGGGCGACCGCCTACCGTCCGAACGCGAGCTCTCGTTGCGGATCGGCGTGAACCGCGGTGCGGTCCGCGAGGGTCTGCGTGCGCTGGCCCAACTCGGCCTCGTGGAGATCGGCCCGCGCGGCGCCCAGGTCGCCCCGGCCAGCGAGGCCAGCCTCGACGTCCTCGGCCACCTGTTGGCCCTCGACGACCTGCCGGACGCGGAACTCGCCGACCAGGTGCTGGAAGTGCACGCCCAGGTCTTCTCGTCGTGTCTGCGCATGGCGGTCGAACGCGGCAGCGACGAACAGCTCGAGCGCGCGCGAAAGATGGTCGAGCGCGTCGGACGCGCCGATCTCTCCGAGGCCGCCTACGCGTCGGCGATCCGCGATCTGGTCCACGTCCTCGTCGATGCCACGGGCAACTTCGTGCTGTGTCTGGTGCGGCGCGGGCTCGAATTGCACTTCTGGGACCGGCTCGAGGCGATGGGCCTCTCGCCCCGGATCGGTCACGAACGCCTCGTCGCGATCCTGTCCGGCATCGACGCCGCGCTCGAACGACGCGACGCACCCGCTGCGGCCGAGTTGGGTCTCCAGCTGATCCGCGCGCACCGGGACCGCATCGTCGAGATGCTCCAGGAAGAGCATGCACGCCAGACGCGGACCGTGTTGCGCGAGGGGCTCGCGAGTTCGCTGCTCCAGCACCTGACGGCCATCGAACCCGAAGGAAGCGCAGAATGAATCCGAAGGACCCCCGGGTCTGGCTCCCGATCGCGGTCCTTGCCGGGGCGGGCCTGCTCTCGCTGCTGGCGATCGTGACCGCGAGCGGTGTCGAGACTGCGGCGCCTCCGACGCCGATGCTGGCCGTCCGCGTCGTCGCGGCGGATCCGCGGCCGGTGCGCCTGGTCGTGCGTTCGCAGGGAACCGTCGCGCCGCGGACCGAGAGCGCCCTGATCCCCGAGGTGTCGGGTCCGGTCGTCTGGACGTCGCCCGACCTCGTGGTGGGCGGGTTCTTCCGCGCGGGCGATCCGTTGCTCCGCATCGACCGGCGCGACTACGAAACCGCGCGCGTACGGGCCCGTGCCGCGTTGGCGCGGGCCGAAGGCGAGCACGAGTACGCGCGCGCGACGCTGGCGCGGCTCGAAGGTCTCGCGGCCCGCGACATCGCGAGCCCCGCACAGCTCGACGAAGCGCGCCGCGCCGCACGGGTGTCCGCGGCCTCGGTCGACGAAGCGCGCGCGCAACTCGCGCAGGCCACGCGGGACCTGGATCGCACCGAACTGCGCGCCCCGTACGACGGCCGCGTGCGCACCGAGAGCGTCGACGTCGGCCAGTTCCTGAGCCGCGGCCAGCCGGTGGCGGACATCTACGCGACCGACTACGTCGAGGTCCGGCTCCCGGTTCCCGATACCGAACTGGCCTACCTGGACCTGGGCCTCTTCGCGGACGAGGCGGTCCGGGATCCGGGGACCGAGGTGGCCCTGCATGCGCGGTTCGCGGGCGCCGAACATACCTGGAAGGGGAGCGTGGTCCGCACCGAGGGCGAGATCGACGCCAAGAGCCGCATGGTCCACGTCGTGGCCCGGGTCGAGAAGCCGTACGAGCCCGGTCCGGCGGGCCGCCCGCCGCTGGCCGTGGGCCTCTTCGTGACCGCCGAGATCGCGGGCCCCGAGATCTCGGACGTCATCTCGATCCCGCGCGGTGCCCTCCGCACCGACCCGGCCGACGATCGGACGTCGGTCCTCATCGTCGACGCCGAAGACCGGCTGCGACAGCGTCCGGTGGAGGTCGTGCGCGTCGATCGCGAAGACGTGCTGGTGCGGGGCGCGATCGGTTCCGGCGACCGCATCTGCGTCTCGCCCGTCCGCACGTTCCTGCCCGGCCTGCTGGTGAGCGTCGAGTCGGAGGCGCCGGCGTTGCCCCAGGTCGCGCCGGCCCAGGTGGCGCCCACCGGGGAGGAGCCCTCGTGAGCCGCATGATCACCTGGTTCGCGCACAACCCCGTCGCCGCGAACCTGATGATGGTGCTCTTCGTGGCGGGTGGTTTCGCCGCGCTGCCCGGCATCTTCCTCGAGGAGTTTCCGGCCGTCGACACCGACCTGATCCAGATCCAGGTCGAGTACCTGGGCGCCGCCCCCGAGGAGAGCGAGCAGGGTATCTGCATCCGCGTCGAGGAAGCGGTGGAGGGCACGCCCGGCGTCAAGGAGATCCGCTCGCGCGCGGTCGAAGGCGCCTGCATCGTCACGGTCGAACTCGATACCGAAACGGACCAGGCCGCAGCGTACGCCGACGTCCGCAACCGCGTCGACGCCATTTCCACCTTCCCGGAGGAGGCGGAAGAGCCGGTCGTCTCGCTGCTGCAGATGCGCCGCAGGGTGATGAACCTCGCGGTCACGGGCGACGTCGACGAGGCCTCCCTGCGCGAACTCGGACAGCAGGTGCGCGACGAGATCGCCGCGCTCGATGGTGTGTCCCAGGTCGTGTTGAACATGTCCCGCGGCTACGAGATCTCGATCGAGATCTCCGAAGAGATGCTGCGCCGCCACGGCATCACCTTCCAGCAGGTCGCCGACGCGGTGCGACACTGGTCCCTCGACCTTCCGGGCGGCACCGTCAAGACGGCGGGCGGCGAGATCCTGCTCCGGACCAAGGGGCAGGCGTACCGGGGCGAGGAGTTCGCGTACGTCGTCATCCTGACGCGGCCCGATGGGACCGCGCTGACGCTGGGCGAGGTGGCCCAGGTCCGCGACGGCTTCGAAGAGATCGACATGGCGGCGCGCTACAACGGGCAGCCGGCGGTCCTCGTCAAGGTGGAGCAGTTCGGGGACGAGGACATCCTCGCGATCGCAGAGCAGGTCGAGGCCTACGTCACGCAGATGAATGCGCGCCTGCCCGACGGCGTCGAGATCGTCCCCTACAAGGTCGAAGCCAACGACCTGCGCGAACGCCTCTCGGTGGTCAGCCGGAGCGGCATCGGCGGCCTCGTGATGGTGCTCGCGACGCTCGGCCTCTTCCTCCGCTTCCGGGTGGCCGTCTGGGTTGCGGCGGGCGTGCCGATCTCGCTGCTCGGCGCGTTGATGATGTTCCCGCTTCTCGACTACTCGATCAGCACGATGTCGTTGATGGCCTTCCTGCTGGTCATCGGCATCCTGGTCGACGACGCGATCGTCGTGGGCGAGAGCGTCTACGCCTTCGAGCAGCGGGGCGAGGACCAGTTGGAGGCGGCCGTCCACGGGGCGCTCGCGGTCTACGTGCCCGTGCTCTTCGGCGTCGCGACGACGATCGCCGCGTTCGTGCCGTTGGTCCTCGTTCCCGGCCACATGGGCGCGTTCTTCGGCGTGATCGGCGGAACCGCGATCATCTGCCTGGTCTTCTCGCTGATCGAGTCGCAACTCGTCCTTCCCGCGCACCTGGCCCACCGGAGCCGGTCCGGCGAATCGAACGAGATGCAACGCGGATTCAAGGCCTGGCAGCGCCGGCTCAGCGACGGCCTCGAACGGCTCGGTCGCGACGGCTACGGGCCCTGGCTGGAGCGGCTGGTCGAATGGCGCTATGCGACGCTGGCCGCCGGCGTCGGACTGATCGTCTTCTCGCTCGCCGTCGTGGAGGCCGGCTACCTGCGGTACCAGTTCTTCCCCCCGATCGTGGGCAACTCTCCGCGGGTGCACCTGACGATGCCGCCCGGCACCCCGATCGCGGTGACCGAGAACGCGGTGCGGAGGCTCGAGGCGGCGGCTGCCGCGACCCGGGCCGAGTTCGGCGAGCAGTACTTCGTCAACCAGCTCACCACGGTCGGAGCCCAACAGGCAGAGGACGGACCGCCCAACCCGCGGATGATGGGTGGCGCCGCGAACAAGGCGTCGATCAGCATGCAGATGGTCGATGCCGCGGAGCGGGACTTCCAGGCCGACGAGGTCGTCTCGGTCTGGCGCCGCAAGGCCGGTCCCATCGCCGACGCGGTGCAGCTCGAGTTCGTCTCGCAGCAGTTCTCGATGGGCGAGGCCGTGGACGTGGAACTGCGGGGCCTCGACCTCGGCACGCTGAAGGACGCGGCGCGGGCGGTCCGCAACACGCTGGCGAGCTATCCCGCGGTTTCGGACATCACGGACTCGTTCCGCGACGGGAAGCAGGAGGTGAAGCTCTCCCTCCGCGAAGACGCGCGCCCGCTCGGGCTGACGCTGCGCGATCTCGCCGGGCAGGTGCGCCAGGCGTTCTACGGGGAGGAAGTCCAGCGGGTCCAGCGCGGACGCGACGACGTCCGCGTGATGCTCCGCTATCCCGAGGAGGATCGCCGCACGCTCAGCTCGCTCGAGACCATGCGCATCCGCACCGCCGACGGGACCGAGGTGCCGTTCTCGAGCGTGGCCGAAGCGAAGCTCGGTCGCGGCTACGCGACGATCAAACGCGCCGGCCGGATGCGCGTGGTCGACGTGACCGCCAACGTCGATCGCGCGACCGTGACTCCGGAGTCCATCGCCGCGAACCTGACGCGCGCGCTTCCGGGCATCCTGGCCCGATACCCGAGCGTCACCTGGACGTTCAAGGGTGAACAGGAGGAGAGCAGCGACGCCGCGCAGGGACTCGTTGCGGGCTTCATGATCGCGCTGCTCGTGATCTACGGGCTGCTGGCGATCCCGCTGAAGTCGTACCTCCAGCCGCTGATCATCATGAGCGTGATCCCGTTCGGGACGATCGGTGCGCTCTGGGGTCACGTGATCATGGGATGGGACCTCGTCTTCTTCTCCCTGCTCGGGATCGTGGCCCTGTCCGGCGTCGTGGTGAACGCGAGCCTCGTGCTCGTGCACTACGTGAACCAGCGGCGTGCCGAAGGAATGTCCGTCCGCGAAGCCGTGCTCGAGGCCGGCGTCGTCCGCTTCCGCCCGATCGTGCTCACCTCCGCCACGACGTTCCTCGGCCTGGTTCCGCTGATGTTCGTGCGCAGCGTGCAGACCGCGCCGTTCGTGCCGATGGCGATCTCGCTGGCGTTCGGCGTGTTCTTCTCCGCGGTCGTCACGCTCTTCCTCGTACCCTCCCTCTACATGGTCCTCGAAGACGCGATGAACCTGCGGCGCCGTCGCGCGGCCGTGCAGGAGACGCTCCCGACCCCCGGACGTTGACCCTGGCCGGCCCGACGTGGCAGCCGCTGGCGAAGCGCGGCAGGCTCCCGGTTCCTGCGTTGCGCGGGGCGCGGAGGGACCGATGGAGATTCGTCTGGACGGACCGGCGGGGGGGCCGCTCGCAGGCATCCGTGTCCTCGACCTCTCGACCATCGTGTCGGGCCCCCTCTGCGGTCAGATGCTGGGCGACCTCGGCGCCGACGTGGTGAAGATCGAGGCGCCGCCCGTCGGTGATACCGCTCGCTTCCTGGGCGGCTCGCAGCGCGCGGGGATGTCGGCCTTCTTCGCCCAGTTCAATCGCAACAAGCGCAGCCTGCGCCTCGATCTCAAGAGCGAGGCCGGAGCCAGCGCGTTCCGACGCCTCGCCGCGGAGGCCGACGTCGTGCTCGAGAACTTCCGGCCCGGCGTGATGCCGCGTCTGGGGCTCGGCTACGAGCGCCTCGCGGCGGCGAATCCGCGGCTGGTCTACCTGAGCATCAGCGGTTTCGGCCCCGACGGCCCCTACGCCGACCTTCCGGCCTACGACATGATCATCCAGGCGTTGTCGGGCTTCGCAAGGCAACTCGGCTCCGACGAGGAGCCGAAGCTCATCCGCAACGTGATGGCCGACAAGACGTCGGGCGTGACGGCTGCCTGGGCGGTGCTCGCCGCGCTCTTCGCTCGCGAGAAGACCGGCCGCGGCCAGCGGGTGGACGTGCCCATGCTCGACGCCTTCGCGGGTCTCGTGCTGGCCGACTCGTACGGGGCCCAGGCATTCGATCCGCCCGAGCAGGCGGCCGGCGCGGCGGCCGCGGGCGAGGCGCTCTTCCGCGCGTGGCCGACACGCGACGGCCACGTCGCCGTGATCGTGATCGAGGACCACCAGTTCCAGGCCCTCTGCCGCGCGCTGGGGACCCCCGACGTCGCGCACGACCCGCGCTTCCGAACGCTGATGGACCGCGTCCAGCACGGCGTCGAGCTCTTCGAGATGCTGGGCGCTGGGCTCCAGTCCTTCACCACGGCCGAGATCGTCGAACGCGCGCGGGCCGAAGGGGCGCCGGTCGCTCCCGTCAACGACGTGGCGGCATTCCTGGAGGACGAGCAGGTGCGCGCCTCGCGGATCGTCTTCGACCTGCCGCACCCGGAAGCCGGCCCCATCCCGGTCTTCCGCAGCGCCCCCCGCTTCTCCGACACGCCGTCGACCATCCACCGTCTACCGCCGAAGCACGGCGAACACAGTGCCGAGATCCTCCGAGAAGCCGGCTTCACGGAAGACGAGATCGCCGATCTCGAACGCTAGAAGTGCTCTCGGGATCCTCGACCGACAGGGTCTTGGAAACCTCCTCCAGCCCCGAACGGGCATTCCGCTTGGCCACGGAGGCGGCGAGGGGTGGGCGCAGGCGAAGTCGAGCGCAGCAGGGCCCCTCGTCTGTTCCCTGTGCCTTGGGTCACCCGAGTCCGAGTGACTCCCGCCACCGGGT
>Ga0114931_10002439_pt1 | contig 23652 bp, 18 predicted proteins | sample 2SBtaG_FD_89579 | JGI IMG/M metagenome (GOLD analysis project Ga0114931, IMG submission 89579) | Deep subsurface microbial communities from Kolumbo volcano to uncover new lineages of life (NeLLi) - 2SBTROV14_V59a metaG | ecosystem: Environmental > Aquatic > Marine > Volcanic | place: Kolumbo... | reverse complement strand
AAGCGGGTGGACCGATACAAGACCGTCTGCGGCAGGGATGCCGCAGCCGAGCGTACAGGGATCGTATTCACCGCGTGTCTTGTATCGGTCTGCCCGCTTCCTGCCCGGACTTTTTGAGAAGTTGCGCGGTCCGTTAGCTGTTTTCTGGTGTTTCGACCTTGTCCTTGGATTCGACGGCTGCATCCGACCGAATGCTCGATTCCTTCGGATTCCGTCGATCGTCGTGGGCGCGTTCGTCCGACGACGTTCGTTCTGCATGAACGATGTTCGCCGCATCGATGGCCGCGATTTTTTGGCTGTCATCGTTCGGTTGCGGCGGTAACTCCATCGAAGAGGAAGCCACCGGTGAAACGGTCTGCCGGTTCGCTGCTGCCGGCTGCTGTTCCGGACTCTTTTCCGGTACTGCCGATCGACGCGAGCTTTCCGGAGCCCGGGAATCATTCGTTCGCTCGGCTGACTGGGCTTGGCATCAGATCCCACAACAACAGATTCACCCGATCTGGCAGTACTCTGAGAGTCTGTTCCGCCGGCTGTCTTCGAATGCGACCCGGGCTCCTTCGCGTCAGGGCTGGTTGCCGCAGTGGTCTCCTCGACCGCTGGTGCCGGAGAATCATCATTCCGGGACGCCGTTGATGTCGGTGTGGACTTTTGCGGTTTTCTGCCCCGCCTTCGTTTGCTGCCGGCTCGTACCGGTGCACCGCGTTTCCTGGTTCGGGGCGCCTTGGCGGCCGATTCCGCCTGTTGCCCCTGTTGGGCGGGGTTTGGATTGCCAGCCTCTTTCTTATCGCCGCTCTCTTTCGGTCTCCTGTTGCCCGAACGCCTGTTTCCACCTCGGCCCCGCCTCGAATCACCCCGCCTGGGCGCTGGAGGCGAAGCGGGCTGGCGTTGAGGGATGATCTCTTCCTCGGTTTTCTTTTCTACCGGTTTCTCGCCAACCAATTTTTTCCAGAACCGTTTGATCAGACTGTCCGCTGTTTTTTTGCTTCGAACCGGGGGCGGTGAGGCAGGAAGAAATTCTTTGACCGCCGGCTGCTCCCCTTTCCCGACTGCATAGTGCTCGACCACGGGAGCAACCGGCATCTCCTCGACTTTAATCTGCTGGTAGCTGCTCTTGTCCGGCACATCCTCTTTCGTTCGGATGCGCTGAATCTCGTATTCCGGCGTCTCCAATTGCTTGCTCGGCAGCACGATAATCGCCACATTCTGTCGTTTCTCGATCTGATCGATGACCGGGCGTTTTTCATTGAGCAGAAATGTCGCGGCCTCGATTGGCATATGTGCAATGATCTGCTCGGTATTTTTTTTCATCGCCTCTTCTTCGATGATGCGCAACACCGAAAGCGCCAACGACTCCACACTGCGGATGGAACCCTGGCCGCTGCACCGTGGGCAGAGAAGTTGACTGGAGTCACCGAGCGAGGGACGCAGCCGCTGCCGCGACATTTCCAACAGACCGAATCGGGAGATACGACCGATTTGGGTGCGGGCACGATCGATTTTCACCGCATCGCGCAGGCGCGCTTCGACCATGCGCTGATTCTTTATCGACAGCATATCGATGAAATCAATGACGAACAGACCGCCCAAGTCACGCAGCCGCAATTGGCGCGCAATCTCGTCGGCCGCTTCCAGATTGGTATTCAACGCTGTTTCTTCGATGTCGCTGCCTTTGGTTGCCCGGGCGGAATTGATGTCGATGGAGGTCAGCGCTTCGGTGTGATCGATCACGATCGCTCCCCCGGAAGGCAGCAACACTTCGCGATCGTACGCCATTTCGATCTGGCTTTCGATTTGATAACGGCTGAAGCGGTACCGGATCCTGGTACAGCTTAGCCTTCGGCAGGAAGCGGGGCATGACCTGCTGCAGAAAGTCTCGTACCAGCCGGTAGGTCGCAGCATCATCGATCAGAATTTCATCGATATCGCCGCGCAAATGATCGCGCAGCACCCGAATGATGACATTGCTTTCCTGGAAAATAAGAAATGGAGCGGACTTCTCCTTGGCGGAACGCTCGATGGCTTCCCATAGCTGCAGGAGATAATTCAGGTCCCATTGCAATTCTTCCGAGCTTTTGCCGCTGCCGGCCGTACGGACGATCAATCCCACACCTTCCGGGATCTCCAACGTATCGAGGATGCTGCGGAGATCGGAACGGGCGTCGCCCTCGATCCGCCGGGAGATACCGCCGGCACGCGAATTATTCGGCATCAACACCAAATAGCTGCCGGCAAGACTGAGATAGGTCGTCAGCGCGGCGCCTTTATTGCCGCGCTCCTCCTTTTCGATCTGAACAACGATGTCTTGTCCTTCTCTGAGCCGATCTTTGATTTCGGCACGGCTGAGTTCGGCACCTTCCGCTCCGGCTATGGAATCCGAAGAAATTTCCTTGAAAGGGAGAAAGCCGTGTCGTTCCGCTCCATAATCGACGAACGCGGCTTCCAGATTCTGCTCTATACGGGTAATCGTACCTTTATATATGTTGGATTTTTTTTGCTCCCTGGCTGGTATTTCAATATCAAAATCGTACAGTTTCTGTCCATCTACCAAAGCAACACGCAACTCTTCCGGCTGCGTCGCATTGATAAGCATTCTTTTCATTCTATTGACCCTTGAGCGTCCCAGCTATGGCGGATGTCATTAAGTTGCGCGCGAGATTTTCCTATTTTTCAGTTGTTTTTCCGATCATCCCATATGTAAGGTCTTGATGGTTGCTTCTTCACGATCCTACGTGAGGCAGAAAATTCGCTACGCGTATCATGACATGGATAACCACTCCGTGTTTCAGATGGAGTTGGTCCTCATAATCCGGCTCATTATTCAAATCAACGTGCGTTAGCGTTGAGACGCGTATGTCGCTCATCACGGGTTGAGCGATGAAACCCTTTTCGAAAATCTTCGGCCCGCCGGCAAAAGTGCTGCAATTGCAGGAATCTGATATACGGAATCTCTAAGATGTAGAGGTTTTCTCGTTGAGTGGCAAAATGGTCACCCTCGGTTCATGCACTGATCATACGACAATGCAAACGGACTATTTCCGAGGTTGCCATTCCCGGAGGCTGTCCGGGTATGAATGCAGGTCGGATTAGCGCAGCGTAATCCGACGAACCTTCCGTCGGGTTACGGCGCGCAGAAGCTTTGGCACCCGATTTAAGCCCATGAGCGGCGCGCCTAACGCGACCGACAGCCGAACCCTCCGTGGCCTCTATTCCCGGACAGCCCCCTGGAGCCACACAGATGGAGTTTGAGCAGCGGCGGCTGGATTGTTACTATAGCAAGCTTATGCCAATCGTTCAAATGAGGTCATCCGCGGCGATCATGCCCGTACAGCAAAAACAGGATCACACCCCTTCGGCTCAACTGCTTCGGATCAGTTCGGACAACGCCGAGCAAAGGCTCGATAATTTTCTGTTCAACCGGCTGAAAGGCGTTCCCAAGAGCCGAATCTATCGCATGGTGCGCAAGGGTGAAGTCCGGGTCAACCGCGGGCGAAAAAATGTGCAGTACCGTTTGCAGGCCGGCGACGTCGTTCGAGTGCCTCCTGTGCGCATCGCCTCTCAGCCAACAGTGATGGTGCCGCACGCCATCCTGCACGAGCGTGTCGCCAAGCGAATTATTTACGAAGATGCCCATATAATAGTCGTAAACAAGCCGGCGGGCCTCGCGGTACACGGAGGCAGCGGCCTGAGCTTCGGGCTGATCGAAGGGCTGCGCCAACTGCGTCCCGATCACTCTTTTCTGGAGCTGGTGCACCGCTTGGACCGGGATACGTCCGGCTGCCTGCTTGTTGCGAAAAAGCGCAGCGCACTGCGCAAGCTGCACGAACTTTTTCGCTGCGACCGGGTCGATAAAAGGTATTTAGCGCTTTTGAGCGGCGTTTGGGATCGAAACAAAGCCACCGTCGATGCTCCGCTGGAGAAGAACGTCCGCAAAAGCGGCGAACGTATGGTCGTCGTATCGAAAGCCGGCAAAACAGCCCGAACCGGGTTCACACGCATGCAGTGCTTCAACAGCGCGACATTGGTCGAAGCACAGCCGAAAACCGGACGCACCCACCAGATCCGGGTTCATGCCACCTGTCTCGGCCATCCGGTGGCGGGGGACGAGCGCTATGGAGAAACCGAGACGAACCGCGATTGGAGGCGCAAAGGCTTGAAACGGCTTTTTCTCCACGCGGCGCACCTTAGGTTTATTCATCCGCAATCCGGACAACCAACCCGAATCGAAGCGCCCCTGGACCAGGAGCTGGCCGACTTTCTACACTATTTGAAGCATGAAAAATCGATTTGATCTACTGGTATTCGACTGGGATGGAACGCTGGTCGATTCGATCGAGTGGATCGTTCACTGCATCCACGAAGCTGCACGGGCGTGTGCCTACGAGCTTCCGTCGGAGCAGGTCTGCAAAAATGTCATCGGTCTGCGCCTGGACGAAGCGCTGTTACGACTTTTTCCGGACGCGACTGCTGTCACCAAAAAGCAATTGATCCGCGCCTACCAATCCACCTATCGGTCGCGTCCGATGACACGCAACGATCTTTTCCACGGCGTGTACGACCTGCTGCAGCAGTTGAAACGGGAGGGCTATGCGCTGGCAATCGCAACGGGAAAGACCCGCGACGGGTTGCACAAGGCGCTTGAGGCGACTGGCACAAGCCCCTTGTTCACCGCGACCCGCTGTGCTGATGAGACTGCCTCCAAGCCCGACCCCATGATGCTTTTCCAACTGATGAAAGAGACCGGCATAGACAATGATCGAACCGTGATGGTTGGCGACTCCATCCACGACCTGCAAATGGCACGGCACGCGGAGATCGAATCGATCGCGGTGAGCTGCGGCGCCAATTCCGCACAAGATTTGCAGCAGCAAAATCCGCTGTTGTGTCTTCAAACAACGGCGGAACTAGTTGAAATTCTGCTCTGAATCGATAAAACTACTTCAATTCAAAGCATTTATCGAGGTGAAATAATGCCGGAAGAAAACGGCCAGAAGCCGAATTGGGAGCGGGATGTGCTCGAGAAGGTCCTGCTGGCGTCGATCGCTGAGCAACGCAAGGCGCGGCGCTGGGGAATTTTCTTCAAATCCCTGATTTTCGTTTATCTGTTTATGATTTTCGCCGTCGTGGTCGAGCCTTTTTCACCAAGCTCGATCGCAAAAGGCAAAGCACACACCGCAGTCGTCAATGTGATCGGAACGATCAGCGAAGGTTCCGACGCCGATGCCAGCAGAATCATAAAAGGATTGCGTGCTGCGGCTGAAGACGAGGGGACGAAAGGCATCATACTGCGCATGAACACGCCCGGCGGCACGCCGGTGCAGGCCGCCTATGTCTACGACGAAATCAAGCGGATCAAGCAGCAGAAGCCGGATTTACCAATCTATGCCGTCGTTTCCGATATGTGCGCGTCAGGCGGTTACTATATCGCCTCCGCAACGGATAAGATTTTTGTGAATCGAGCAAGCCTCATCGGCTCGATCGGCGTCATCATGAACGGGTTCGGCTTTGTCGAGGCGATGAACAAGCTTGGAATCGAGCGTCGATTATTGATCGCCGGAACTCACAAGGCAATTCTCGACCCGTTTTCACCGGTAAGCAGCGAAGAGAAGACCCATGTCCAGACTCTGCTGAACCGGGTCCACCAGCAATTTATCGAGGCGGTACGGCAAGGAAGGGGCAAGCGTTTACAGGATAATCCGGATATCTTTTCCGGACTCGTATGGACCGGCGGCGAAAGCATCGAGCTTGGCCTCGCGGATGCGATCGGCAGTATCGACTCGGTTGCCAGAGACGTCATCGGCTCCGAAACGATCGTCGATTTTACTCAGGAAGAGGGCGTGATCGACCGTCTTGCCGGTCGACTCGGAACGTCCTTCGGGCAAACGCTGTTGAGTGCCATCAAAACGACCGGGAAGTTCTTATATTGACTGCAAATCGGAATTGAGCACCCTTTTTTGCCTCTTCGTAACAGTCGCTGATACCTTTTCTCGTTCCCACGGAGAATGGAAGACGTTGTTTAGCCACGAATGAACACAGATTTTCACAGATAAAAAACGGAGTACTTATCCGTGTTCATCCGTGTCAATCCGTGGCTGATATTATCTCGTTTTAATGCGGCAGATCTGAAATCAACCGCCCGTTTTCATCGACCAAAGGCACGTTATATTCAACCAGAATAGCCTTGATCGCATCCGATTTGTCGGCAATCAGCCGGTTCAACCGATCCCTTCCGGCTTTATCCCCATAGCGCACGCCCATTGAAATGGGAAAATCGAATTTCAAACCGGGTACCGACTGCATCGGCAGCGCGACAAATGTGCCAGGCTCACTGTTGGAGAAGAGATAACCCGCCATCGGCCCCCAGAGGATCGCCATATCGATCTTTCCTGCCTTCAGATCCTTCTCGATGGTCATTGCAGTATTGGTCTCAGGGTCGCCCGTCATCGACTGGTACGGCACACCCTGATCGACCAGGCCGTTGTTTACGATCCAGGCCGTCCCGGGCCCGCGATCGAACATCGCGATACGCAGCTTGTCTTTGCGGGCAGCGTCGAGATTGAGAACGTCATTCGGACTTTTGATATCGTCCCAGCCACGGTTCTTGGCAACGACCAACAGATAGGTCGAGCGATAATAGGGCTCGGTCGTCAGCGTCAATTCATAACCAGCCGGGACACCCATGACAACATCGCATTTATAGATCTCCTTGTCAGGGAATTTTTTGGCCTTCAATGTGTTGCGGATAAAACCAATCCGTTGAGGAAACCAGGTGTACTCCACCGTCAGCCCCAGCTCCCTGGCAAACATTTCCGCAATTCTGTTTTCGAAGCCCTTTCCCTGTCGGTCCGAGAAAGGCGGATTTTTCGGATCCGCACAAACGCGAAAGGTCTTTTCCGTTTCCGCTCCTGCAGCCGTAATGACCGTAAACAGACAGAGTGCAACAACAAATAATCGGCAAAAAAGGCGCGTTATGAGATACGGCATAGTGTGTCAGGCTCCTCGCTGAAAAAAGAAACGCCCCGGCTGAATCGGATTCGGCCAGGGCGCATGATACAGGGTTAACGGATCCTTGTTATAAGGTTATTACCCCCCCAAACACTAGGGAAGCGCGAATACCGTGAAGACACCACCGAGCTGAGTGTAAGAGCTCAGGCTTCGATAGGCGCCGACAGCACCCAGACCTTCGGTATCGCCTTCCAGCCCGGCAGCCATGCCGATGCCGGCCCAGCCACCCAGACCTGACAGAACGCCGACGTATTGCTTGCCGTTGAAGCTCCAGGTATTCACATTGCCGATGATGCCGGACGGCGTTTTGAACTTATACAGTTCCTGACCGGTATTGGCATCCACCGCTTTCAAGTAGCCTTCCAGCGTACCGTAGAAGACCACATCACCGGCTGTCGCCACGGCGCCGGACCAGACCGAAAAACGCTCTTTATTGCTCCACTTGATCGTTCCCGTGGTCGCATCCCACGCAGTGAATTGACCCAGATTGGTCGACTTGTCTTCCTTGCCGGTCAGTGCATCCTTCCCGGCCGGATACATGCTCAGCGTCGCACCGACATAAGGCTGCCCCGCTACATATTCGACTTCGAACGGCTCGTAATCCATACAAACGTGGTTGGCCGGGATATAGAACAGCTTGGTTTTAGGCGAGTAAGCCACCGGCTGCTGGTTTTTGCTGCCCAGTGCCGCCGGGCAGACACCAGTGGTGTTCTCGTCTTCGCCGTTGTACTCGGTGCTGTACTGATCGACCACTTGTGGGCGGCCCGTTTTCATGTCCACGTGGGTCGCCCAGTTCACTGCCTTGTCGAATTTTTCGGCCACCAGCAGCTCGCCGGTTTCACGGTCCAGCGTGTAGCCAAAACCGTTGCGGTCGAAATGGACGATGGTTTTGCGCATCTTGCCGCCGACGTTCTGGTCAGCCAGTACCGTTTCGTTGATGCCGTCGTAGTCCCATTCGTCATGCGGCGTCATCTGGTAGACCCATTTGGAGGCACCGGTATCGGCATCGCGCGCCCACAGGGTCATCGACCACCTGTTGTCGCCGGGACGCTGCACCGGATTCCAGGTGCTGGGGTTGCCCGAGCCATAATAGACCAGGTTCAGCTGCGGATCGTAGCTGGTCCAGCCCCAGGTGGTACCGCCGCCAATCTTCCACTGATCGCCTTCCCAAGTTTTCAGGCTGGAATCTTTGCCGACCGGCTGCATTTTGCCGTCTTTCCATGTCGTTGTTTTCCGCGGGTCCATCAGCATATCTCCGTCCGGCCCCATGCTGTACCCTTTCCAAGCGAGTGTTCCGTCTTTGGCGTTGTATGCCGCGAGAAAACCGCGAACGCCGAATTCACCGCCGGAGATGCCGACAAGAACCTTGTCGTTAACCACCAACGGAGCGCTGGTATTGGTCATTCCCAACTTCGGATCACCGTTTCTGACCGCCCAGACTCGCTTGCCGGTCTTCGCATCCAACGCCACCAATGTGGTGTCCGATTGCAGCAGATAAATTTTTCCGTCGCCGTACGCCAACCCGCGGTTCACGGTGTCGCAGCACATGACTGGAATCGTTTCCTCAGCATTCTGCGTCGGCGTATAGTCCCAGATGACAGTCTGATCCTTCTGATTTAGCGCAAAGACTTTGTTGGGGAAAGGCGTGTGGATATAGATGACATCGCCGACCACCAACGGGCCGCCTTCATGTCCGCGCAACACGCCGGTCGAAAAAGTCCAGGCTACCTGCAAATTTTTGACGTTCTTATTGTTGATCTGATCGAGCGTGCTGTAGCGCGTACCGGCATAGTCACCGCCCCAAGTCGCCCAGTTGGCCGGGTCTTTGGTTAATTGTTCTACGCCAGCGTTAGCATGTGAGACCGCAGGCACAGCAAGCGCGGACGCCACAGCCGATGCGATCAGCCAACTTCTTACGGGCTTTATCATATTTTTTCTCCTCCAGTTCCGTAGGTATTTGTGTACGGATGTAATGACTAAAAAACTAAAACGATCGACAGCAAGGATGGTCATGTTGGCAAGGGAACGCGTTCTGAAATAAGATCCAAACCATCCCCTCGATACCTTCCCAGTGCGACAATTGAATTATTTCGCGGCGAAAAAGTCAATATTTATTTATCATTTTTTTTCGCGAAGGACCTCCCGAAACAAGCCTTGATTAACTAAAACACAGATAGAAAACAAACGGTTACAATGTCATCATCTTTTTTGGCCGAACATTGCGTTTGGCACCATCCTGAGACTCGACGGCACAGACACAACCACACCATGCTCCAATGCTTACTAACTGATCCGTCTCGCCAACTGCCCCCCGGCCGCAGCACGTACCGCACAAAACTTGAACTCCGGAATCTTGCCAAAAGGATCCAGAGCTTCATTCGTCAGCAGATTGGCGCTCGCCTCATTGTAACAGAAAGCCATGAAAACCGTGTTGGGCGGCATGCCGATATCGGCGCGGGCAAAGGCGGTGATCCGCCCGCGCCGCGATTCGACGGTGATCAAATCGCCGGGCGCGACGCCCAGCTGTGCCAACAGGTCCGGATGGATCTCCACGACCGGATCGGGTTCGATCGCATCCAGGCGGCTGGCATGGCGGGTCATGCTCCCGGTATGCCAGTGCTCCAGCTGACGGCCGGTGATGAACACCAGCGGATATTCCTGATCAGGGAGTTCATCGGCATGGACATACTCGGCCGGCACGAACAGACCTTTGCCGCTCTCGGTCGGAAAGCCGTCGGTGAAAATGACCGGTGTGCCAGGATCCCCTTCGTTTTCCAGCGGGTAGGTCAGAGAATTCTCCCGTTCGAGGCGCTCCCACGTCATTCCGGCGATACTGGGCATCGCCTTGCGCATTTCGCTGAAAACGTCTTCAGGCCCATCATAGTTCCACTGCAGCCCCATTCGTTTGGCGATCTCCTGAATGATCCGCAGATCCTGCCGGGCATCGCCCGGCGGTGAAACCACCTCGCGCCCCATCTGCACCCGGCGGTCGGTGTTGGAATAGGTTCCGGTTTTTTCGTAAAAGGAAGAGGCCGGCAGAATCACATCGGCAAAACCAGCCGTTTCCGTCAGAAAGATATCCTGCACCAGCAGATGTTCCAATCGGGCAAACGCAGCCCGGGCATGATTCTGATTGGGATCGGACATCGCCGGATTTTCACCTTCGATGTACATGCCGCGCACGTCACCGTGATGAATGGCGTGAATCATCTCGACCGTCGTCAGGCCTGGCTCCGGATCCAATTCGGCATTCCAGAGCCGTTCGAAGTTGGCGCGAACGGCAGGGTCGTTGACCGGCTGGTAATCCGGATAAACCATGGGGATCAAGCCGACATCGGAGGCGCCTTGAACGTTGTTCTGTCCGCGCAGCGGGTGCAGACCGGTGCCGGGACGGCCGATCTGCCCCGTCATCAATGCCAAAGAGATCAAACAACGGGCATTATCGGTCCCGTGAATGTGCTGGGAAATCCCCATGCCCCACAGGATCATCGAGCCCTTCGAGGTGGCATACAGGCGCGCCACCTGCCTGATGGCGTCCGCATCGATGCCGCATATCGGCGCGACCGATTCCGGACGATAATTTTTCAGGTGCTCACGCAACGGCTCGAAGCCTTCGGTATGGCGCTCGATGTAGGCCCTGTTTTCCAGCCCCTCATCGAGGATGGTATGCATGATTCCGTTCAGCAGAGCAACATCGGTATCCGCTCGGAACTGGAGGTTGTAAGTCGCATGGCGGGCGATGTCGGTACGCCGCGGATCCATCACGATCAGCCTGGCCCCCCTTTTGACGGCGTTTTTGATGTAGGTCGCACCGACGGGGTGGTTGATCGTGGGATTGGAGCCGATCACCACGATCACTTCAGCAATGGCGACATCCTCCACCGGATTCGATACCGCCCCGGAACCGATGCATTCCAGCAGGGCAGCAACCGAAGAGGCGTGGCAGAGGCGCGTACAGTGATCAACGTTGTTGCTGCCGAATCCGGTGCGCACCAGCTTCTGAAACAGATAGGCCTCTTCGTTGCTGCCTTTGGCGGAACCGAGTCCGGCCAATGCCTTCTTGCCGTGGCGATCACGAATACTGCGCAGTCCATCCGCCGCGCGATCCAGTGCCTCCTCCCAGCTCGCCTCCCGAAATACCGTGTCGATGTCGGCAGGATCGAGCAGTTCGGTCGTTTTCGGCACGCCCTCTTTGCGGATCAGCGGCCTGGTCAGCCGCAGCGGATTATGGATGTAATCGAACCCGTAGCGTCCTTTGACACAGAGCCGGCCTTTATTGGCAGGGCCCTCCTCCCGGCCATCGGTGTAAAGGATGCGGTTGTCCTTGACATGATATTCGATCAAGCAGCCAACACCGCAATAGGGGCAGGTCGAATCGACCGTCTTGTCCGCTTCGATCAGACCGACCTCCTGCGACGGCATCAGCGCACCGGTCGGGCAGGCCTGTACGCATTCGCCGCAGGCCACGCAGCTGCTTTCGCCCATCGGGTCGTTCAGATCGAAGACGATGGCCGACTCGGCGCCGCGGAAGGCATAACCGATGACATCGTTCACCTGCTCTTCGCGGCAGGCGCGCACGCAGCGTGTGCATTGAATGCAGGCATCGAGATTGACGGTAATGGCCGGGTGGGAGGCATCGCGGGCGGGCTGGTGCCGTCCGGGAAAGCGGGACTCGCCAACGTCCAGTTTCGCCGCCCATCGATCCAGTTCCGATTCCAATGTGTACGGCGACCGCCCCTGTTGCGGCATATCAGAGAGCAGCAGCTCCAGCACGAGTTTCTGCGATGCGCGGGCTCGGTCGCTGGTACTGTGCACGACCATGCCATCGGCAGCGGTCCGGCAGCAGGAGGGCGCCAGCACACGCTCGCCTTCGATATCGACGACACAGGCTCGGCAGTTGCCGTCAGGCCGCATTCCCTCCAGGTAACAGAGGTGCGGAATCTCTTTGCCGTGACGCTTTGCCGCCTGCAGTATGGTTTCATCCTCGACGGCGGCAATTGCTTCACCATCGAGCGTAATTGTGACGGTCTTTTTGATCTGTTCGGAAATGGCTGCCATTGACTGTTACCTATGTTGCTCGTGCACGGCTCTACTGCCCTGAATGACCCGACGCGACTTCGTCCGGGAAGTATTTGAAGACGCAGCGCAGCGGGTTCGGCGCTGCCTGGCCCAACCCACAGATGGAAGCGTCGCACATGACGGTCGAAAGCTCTTCCAAAAGCTGTTCGTTCCACTCCTGCTCTTCCATCAAGCGGACAGCTTTGGCCGTGCCGACACGACACGGGGTGCATTGACCGCAGGACTCGTCTTCGAAAAAGCGCATCGCGTTCAGCGCCATCGTTCCAGCGCTGTCGTGGTTGGACAAAACCATGATTGCCGCCGAGCCGATGAAACAGCCGTATTCATTCAGGGTATCGAAATCCAATGGAATGTTCCCCATCGAAGCCGGGAGGATCCCGCCGGAAGCACCGCCGGGGAAATAGCCGTAAAACTCATGGCCGGGCAGCATACCGCCGCAATATTCCTCGATCAGCTCCAGCATGGTGATTCCGGCCGGCGCCAGATGAACACCAGGTTTACGAACCCGCCCGCTCACCGAAAAGGAGCGCAGACCCTTGCGGCCGTGGCGGCCGTGCGAAGAGAACCATTCCGGCCCCTTCTCGACGATGTCACGCACCCAATAGAGCGTTTCCATGTTGTGTTCCAGGGTCGGCCGCCCGAACAGACCGACTTCCGCAACGAAAGGCGGCCGCAGCCGCGGCATGCCGCGTTTGCCTTCGATCGATTCGATCATCGCCGACTCTTCGCCGCAGATATAGGCACCGGCGCCGCGCCGCAGATGAATCGCTCGAAGCGGCTGAGCCGCCGAAGGCGGGCTGTTCTCGATTGCCGCAATTTCTTTTTTCAAGATCTGCCGACAGGCAGCATACTCGTCGCGCAGATAGACATAGATTTCACTGATTCCGACCACCCACGCAGCAATCAACATTCCCTCCAGAAAGCGGTGAGGATCGGTTTCCAGATAGTGGCGGTCCTTGAACGTACCCGGCTCGCCCTCATCGATATTCACCGCCATCAAGCGTGGCGTCGGATAGCCTCTGACGATCCGCCATTTACGCCCAGCCGGAAAACCGGCGCCACCCAAGCCGCGCAACCCGGAGTGCTCCAGTGCCTGAATGATCTCTTCACTGTCGCGCGTTCCTTCGAGACAGGCAGTAAATGTCTGATAGCCGCCGCGCTGTTTATAGTCGGCCAGCCCGATGTATTGCGGAATGGCCGCTTCGGTGGCATTGGCAGCCACCGCTTGGGCGACGCCATTGGCGGTCGCGTGATCGATTGGATTCTGCCCGACAACGGCAACCGGCGCGTGTTGACAGCGGCCGACGCAGGGAACGGGCTGAACCCGAACACCATCCCCCAACCCACCCCGCAGCGCATCCAGCAGCGGCTTGGCGCCGGCCATTTCACAGGCAACCGACTCACAGACGCGAACGGTCAGCTGCGGCGGCGCCGGCTCACCCTCTTTGACGACATCGAAATGGTGATAAAAAGTGGCGACTTCATACACTTCCGCACTCGAGAGCTTCATTTCGTGCGCCAGAGCGACCAAATGTCGGGCGGAAATATGATGATAGTGATCCTGAATCTTGTGCAGATGCTCGATCAACAAATCTCTTCGGCGCGGCTCATCACCCAGCAGAGCCTGAACCTCCTCCAGCGCAACGCCGTCGACTGTTCGGCCTTTCGGGCCCATACGTCTCTTTTTTTTCATGTCTTTTGCGTCGATGTGTGTGACGGCCACTCATTCTCCTCCAAAGTAAAGGTCGATTCGGCAGTAATCGTCATTCGGAAAACCGCTGCAGATCGTGTTGGTCAAAAATTATACAATTGTCAGCGACCATTGCCTAATCGAGACGGCCGCCGGTGCCAATAATGCCCTGCAGCACCGCGGCACCTGTCGACCGTCCCGCTATTCCTTGACGAAACAGGACTGTTCCGCAAAAGCGACCGCCTCCTTCAAGCGGTTACGCAGCTCTTTGGCTCTGGGCGGGTCGCGGAAAACAGCGCCCTTCTCCCCCGGGGTGCTGCGCAGATAGGTGAAAGTCTGCGCTTCGGCAAATTCATCGTAGGTCAATTTTTCAGCGATTTTATCGATGCTGCAAACACACGGGTACAACGTATCGTAATTTTGCCCGCCTTTTTTCTCCATACATTGCAGCACGTATTCGACGCGAGCCTGCGTCGGGAAATCGTTGCTGCTCTGTTTTGCCGCTTCCCTGTCCGACATATTGCTGCATCCGGCCAGCAATGGAAGGAAGATGGCGAGCGAAAGCGCGGTTCGAATGAATGATTCAGATTGAAAAGGATGGATCATGGATTTCTCAAATAATCGAAAGACAGTCATACAGGTTGAATTTTCCATGATAGAGTATCATGAGTTCGTTCGAAACGTTCACCGCCCATTATTGTTCGAATAACCGTTCTGTATCCACACCAACGGCAACGACACAGATCCTCCACAATGCGCGATCATCCGACAAAGATCACAGGCGTCGTACTGGCCGGCGGCCTGGCCCGCCGCATGGGGGGAACCGACAAAGGCCTTATTCAGTTAAATGGGCGTCCTTTGATTGCCTACGCAATCGATGCCCTATTATCGGTGACCGACCGGGTTCTGATCAATGCGAATCGCAATCATGAAGCTTATCGGGCACTCGGCTTTCCGGTCGTTTCGGATCGGACCAGCACCTTCGATGGCCCTCTCGCGGGAATACTCAGCGCCATGCAAGCGGTCGAGACGCCGTACATTCTAACACTTCCTTGCGACTGCCCGTTGTTCGAAGGCAAGCATTTGCAACGGATGGTAGCTACCATGGACGCGGATAAAATGGATTGCTGCACGGCGTTCGACGGCCTGCGGCTGCATCCTGTTTTCCTGCTGGTCGATTGCCGGTTGTCCGCCAGCCTCGAAGCGTATCTTGCCGCAGGACAGCGAAAGATCGATACCTGGCTGAACCAACACCGGCTTGGTTTGGTCGATTACAGTGATCACCCCGAAATATTTCGGAACGTCAATACACAGGAAGATCTCACCGCGATCGAGAACGCCTTATGATCGAACGATCGACCCCCTGCCGCCGTCGCCCGGCCAAACACCGAATCGAGATGACCGCTGCGGGGTTGAGCAGTGCCGAGCCTGTCACAGCCGTCGACGAGAACGGCAACACGCGACAAATCGAGCTCGCCGGGGAGCGTGCGTTGACGCTTTTTGTCGACAAACAGGAAATCGTCACCTTGATGACCATCGGTACCCACCCCGAGCTATTGACACTGGGCTATCTTCGCAACCAGGGATTGATCGACGCTATCGAAGAGATCCGTGCGCTCCAGGTTGACTGGGAAACGGAAGCAGTGGCAGTGGTCACCGATCGCGCCGACCGGGATTTCGCTCGACAGCTGGCTCAACGCACGGTGACGACCGGCTGCGGACAGGGGACCGTCTTCGGACGCCTGATGGACAAATTGCAGAAGATTCGGATGCCGGAGCGAGTGATCCGACAATCGACGCTCTATGAACTGCTGCATGCGCTGCGCGCGTACAATGAGGTGTACAAACGCGCCGGCGCAGTGCACGGCTGCGCGCTCTGTCATGACGGCAGAATCGAATTTTTCGTCGAAGATGTGGGACGCCATAATGCGGTCGATGCCATCGCCGGACATATGTGGCTGCACGCGATCGATGGCTCGGACAAGATTTTCTACACGACCGGCCGGCTGACTTCTGAAATGGTCATCAAGGTGACGCAAATGGGCATCCCGGTGCTTTTGTCACGCTCCGGCGCAACCCTGATGGGGCTGGATATGGCCCGTCGCGCCGGGGTTACTCTGATTTCACGCGCCAAGGGCCGGCATTTTCTGGTGTTGAATGGAGTGGAAAACCTGGTTTACGATGCTTGAAAGCCAAGGGTTCATCACCGGCATTCACCGCAGCAAAAAAAAACCGCTCGAACTCCTCGACCGGCAGAGGCTCGCTGAAATAATAGCCTTGGGCGAATTCGCATCCATTCGTCTGCAAGAATCGGCATTGCTGCTCCGTTTCGACGCCTTCTGCGATCACCTTGACATTCAGTTTCTTTGCCAGGCCAATGATGCCGGCAACGAACGCTGCTTCGCTCGAACCGACCGTCATATCCCTGATCAGCGAGCGGTCGATTTTGAGCGTCGTAATCGGGAACTGGCGGATAGAGTTAAGTGCAGAAAAACCGGTTCCGAAATCGTCGATGGTAAGATTGACGCCAAGGGCTTCGAGGCCACGCAAGTAGGACTCCGCTTCATTGGTGGAATCCAACAGCAGCGCTTCGGTGATTTCCAGGAAGAGTTGCTCGGCGGGAAACGCGTTCGCTGTCAACACGTTTTCGATAATCGACAAAAAGCGGTGATTGTAATTGAACTGCCGTGCCGAAAAGTTGATCGCCAGGTGCAACGGCGTCTGACCTTTGCTTCTCCATTGATTGGCCCGCTTGCAAGCGGTCTGCAGCACCCATTCGCCAATGGCAAGGGTCAAGTCGGATTCATCGGCGACCGGAATGAACTCGCTCGGAAGAACCAACCCCCGTTGCGGATGCTGCCAGCGCAGCAGCGCTTCCACGCCAACGGGGCTGCCGGATGACAGCTCGATGATCGGTTGATAGTGAAGAACAAATTCGCTCGCCGAGACCGCACGGCGCAAATCCTGCTCGATGTCCATGCGTTCTCGAACCCGGGAAGTCATGCACGGCGTGTAAAACACATACGCGTTTCTCCCCTGTTTTTTTGCCCGATACATCGCCATATCGGCATTTTTCATCATGGTATCGATGTCATCGGCGTCATCCGGGAAACCGGCAATACCGATACTGACGCTGACATGCGCTTTGTGTTTGCCAAGCAAAAAAGGCTCCCTGGAATCCAGGATGATTTTTCCGGCGACGACGGCTGCATCCTGCTTTTCGTGTATATCTGCCAATATAATGGTGAATTCATCCCCGCTGAGCCGGGCGACCGTATCCACCTCCCGGACAGAGTGTTTCAGTCGCGATGCCAACTGTTGCAGCAACCGATCACCATAATAATGCCCCAAGGTGTCATTGATGTGTTTGAATCGATCGAGGTCGATCAATAGCAGAGCGACCTTGCCGTTGTTGCGCCGTGCGTATTTTACTTCTTGCGACAGGCGGTCTTTGAACAGAATCCGATTGGGCAGCTGTGTCAGCTGGTCATAACTTGCCAGGAGGCGCAGCCGCTCTTCCGCATTTTTTCGTTCGGCGATTTGCTGCATCAGATCACTTGTTCGCTCCGCAACCATCTCCTCCAGGAGCTCATCACTTTTCGCCAACGTTTCACGTGCCCGTTTCAAAGCCAGCTGCGTTTCGATCCTTGCCCGAACGACGGGCGGACTGATCGGCTTCGTGATGAAATCGGCGGCGCCCAGGCGAAAACCTTCGATTTCATCGTTGGCATCGCTCTCGACGGTCACAAAGATGACCGGAATATCGCAGGTTTCCTCGTCCTGCTTGAGACGCCGGCAGACTTCGTAGCCATCCATCTCCGGCATCGATGCGTCCAGAAGAATAAGATCGGGCGGGTCCTCCGATGCTGCGTGTCGTATCGCCTGCTCGCCGTTGCACGCGACCGACGTCCGGTAAGCGTGCGCCAGCAACCCACGAAGAATATCGCTGCAAACCGGCTGGTCATCGACGATAAGGACTTTAGGCTTGGATCGGTTCATTCCTTGAAAAGATGGACAGGCTGAATAGGGAGCCGGAGGACAATTACCTGAAGGGGCCGGAGGCGGATTTACAATATTAACTCCTCAATTAATAGCACTCGGTGTAGGGATTGTCGACACAACTTGTTGGTTTTGCGCACTGGTTCAAATTACCTGCGCCGAACGGCAGATACGCAGCAGCATCGCAACCGCATACAAACTGGTGCAACCAATGAAGAGGAGCCGGAATGCCGCACGATGGCATTCCCGTGAGGAAGCAACGAGCGGAACGGCTTTAAGGATGCGTGGCGGGGAAAGAACAGTTTGGTGCGCATTGGTGCGCACAGCGCACCCTACAGTTGACTGCGATAGAGCAAGCAGAATGTAGGGTGCGCCATGCGCACCATTTCCAACTTACATCGAATACAGCGATGCGCCTGCTTCCGACAAAAATGTCGGCTGGGTTCGGTGCGCTTTTTGCTCATATATCCAGCTTCCACGAAATTATGAACGCACCGTAACGCAACGATCTCCGCGTCAAGCGAACAACCGGTCAGCGTCTGTGCTCGAGAGCCGCAATGCGCTCTTCCAACGGCGGATGACTCATGAACAGTTTTTTCAAGCCATCGCCCAGTCCGCCATTGATGCCGAAAGCCGCAAACTCGTCCGGCAGATCCTGCGGCTCGTGCGCACGCTGCAACGCATGAAGCGCGCCAATCATCTTGCCCCGCCCAGCCAGCCGGGCGCCACCTGCATCGGCGCGGAATTCACGCCAACGGGAGAACCACATCACGATCATGCTGGCCAGGATCGACAAACAGATCTGCGCAATGATTTGCGTGACATAGTAACCGATGCCAAGACCACGTTCGTTTTTCAAGATGACCCGGTCGACGACAAAGCCGATGATACTGGCGAAGAAGAAGACGAACGTATTCACCACCCCCTGCAGCAGCGCCATGGTCACCATGTCGCCATTGGCAACGTGCGTCATTTCATGGCCAAGCACCGCTTCGACTTCATCGGCATTCATCGATTGCAGCAGACCGGTGCTGACGGCCACCAACGCATCGTTGCGGTTCATGCCGGTGGCGAACGCATTGGGGTCCGGCGCATCGAAGATGCCGACTTCAGGCATGCCGATTCCCGCCTGCCGAGCCAGCCGTTGGACCGTAGCGAGCAGCCACTCCTCAGTCGAGTTCGACGGCCGCTCGATGATATGGACGCCCATCGATCGTTTCGCCATCCATTTCGACAGCGCCAACGAGATGACAGAACCGGTCATACCGATAATGGCCGACATCACCAGCAGCGCATTCAGATCCAGGTTGACGCCTTGTTGATCGAGTATGCTGCTGAGTCCCAACAGATTGAAGACGATACTGATCACAACCAGAATCGCTGCGTTGGTCGCCAAAAACAAAAGAATTCGCATAGTGAACTTCCTTCTGAAAACAGAACAAGTGTGAGAAACAATAACAGAACAATAACAGTGATAAAATATGGGGTGTTGAACGGGATTTCAAGGCATTTGCGGAAAGGTTCTTGCTTCTTCCGCTGTTTGTTTGCCATCGGTGCACTGGCCCATCCTGCTCCCATCGCACAATTTCGTGACCGATGCTCGCGGCTGAAAAACTCGCTCCCCTTCCACCCGCTAACGATACACCATGACCAGCCAAAAAAAACAATTCGAACTGCTCGAAGAATTGACCATTTATCACGGCTTTTTCGACCTCATCCGCTACCAGGTCCGGCATACGCTCTACCAGGGCGGATGGAGCCAGGTCCTGGACCGTGAGCTGTTCCAGCGCGGCAATTGCGTGGCCGTCGTCTTATACGACCCGGTCACCGATGAAGTCGTGCTGATCGAGCAGTTTCGCGTCGGCGCAATTCGATCCCGGGGCGATCAGTGGCTGCTCGAAATCGTCGCCGGCGCCATCGAGCCGGGAGAGTCGCCCAGCGAAGTCGCGTTTCGCGAGGCTAAAGAAGAGGCTGGCTGCGACATTCAGGAACTGATCCAGATCAGTGAATTTTATACCAGTCCGGGCGGCTCGTCGGAAAAGATCACCCTCTATTGCGGGAAAGTCGATGCCAGCACACTCGGCGGTGTTCATGGATTGGAACATGAGGGCGAAGACATTCTGGTCAGCATCGTCAGCCTCGACGAGGCACTGGAAAAGGTCGACAGCGGAGTGATCGAGTCGGCGATTCCCGTCATCGCGCTGCAGTGGCTGGCGCTCAACCGGGAGCGACTGCGCGACGAGTGGGAAGCCGTCGTACTTGAATGAAGGAGATCGATATGCCCCGTTCCATTTCTTTGTCTGTCATCATTCCCTGTTTCAACGAATCGCAAGTGACACGAGAGACGCATCGGCGTGTCGCTGCCGTTTGCCGGGACTGCGTGGAAAACGCTTTCGAGATACTCTTTATCGACGACGGATCCGGTGACGATACCTGGGCGATCATTGCGGATCTGTCCCGCCGCGACCCAACCGTGTCAGGTGTGCGCCTGGCCAGGAACTTCGGCCATCAGTTCGCTTTGACTGCCGGCCTCGATCTATGCACCGGCGAGAATGTTCTCGTGATCGATGCGGACCTGCAGGACCCGCCGGAGTTATTACCGGAGATGCTGCGGTTGATGGCCGATAGCGGCGCGGACGTCGTCTATGGCAAGCGCCGCCGCCGGGACGACGAAAGTCGTTTCAAGAGGACGACCGCCGCTTTGTTCTATCGTTTGTTGAACAGGATAGCGGAAGTACACATGCCCGTCGATGCGGGGGATTTTCGCTTGATGTCGCATCGCGTGGTGGAACAGTTGCGCCGGATGCCCGAGCAGCAACGGTATATACGCGGCATGGTCAGCTGGCTGGGATTCAGGCAGATTCCGATCGAATATGATCGGCAGGGGCGGTTTGCCGGCTCCACCAAGTATCCCTTGCGAAAAATGATACGCTTCGCGCTGGACGGCTTTACGAGCTTTTCAATCGTGCCTTTGCGATTCGCCTCCACGCTTGGAATCACCTTCGGCGTGCTCGGACTGGCCGGCCTGGCATATGCTCTTGGCAGTTGGTGGTTGGGTACGGTCGTCAGCGGCTGGACGAGTATCATCTTAGCGATATTGCTGTTAGGCGGGGTGCAGCTTCTCGTGGTCGGCATTTTGGGCGAGTACATCGGCCGCATCTATTTGGAGAGCAAGCGCCGGCCTCTCTACGTCATCGAGCAAACGACACGCAGCACACACGCGACCGACAGAGACGTGCCCGGCGGCTCCGCTGCATGACAAAGCGCGTTGCCACCAAGCCTTCCATGGAGATCGTCAAGTTTGGAATCGTCGGAGCCGCGAACACCGCTGTCGATTTTTTCTGCTTCTGGGCGCTCGTTACCTTTTCCACGATTCCGCCGCTGTTGGCAAACACGACGTCTTATACTCTCGGCGGTGCCAACAGCTTCATCCTCAACCGGTTCTGGACGTTCCGCCGCAGCGCTTACCGTCACGGGCCGGCCCGACAGCTCACGGCGTTCGTCCTGGTCAGCGCCGCCGGCCTTGCGTTCTCCAATGCAACGCTCTGGATGGCGGCTTTCGTTCTGCCTTTACTGTACGCAAAAGGCGTCTCCATCCTGGCGACGTTTCTCTTCAATTACTTTGCCACCAAGCACCTCGTTTTTCGCGCGCTGCAGCCGGAATCGTTTCGGTAAAGAATGGGACCTCGAAGGGACGGAGGCAATGATCACCCGAACACAACGATGCACAAATTCCCAGAAAAAAAACGTAGGTTGGGTTAGGTGCGCTTTGTACCGATATATCAAGCCTCCATCGGCTTTTGAGCGCACCGTAACCCAACAATCGACTGCCAGTCATCCAGGTTTCGGCGTACCAGTTTACTGGTTGTTCGGCGCCTTCTATGCCGCTCTATGCGCGGTCATCGTGAGCGGCTTTGCGGCAACCTACGCCGCTCAAGAGCGTTACGTCTATTTCTGGGACTACGCACTGTACTGGAATTATTTTTTGAATATTGGTTCCATGCTTTGCTCGGATTGGATACAGGCGGCTGACGCCATCAGCCGTTCTGTCAGAGAGTGGGACTACAATTATCTCGCGGTGTTGCCCATCGCCCCTGTCGAATGTTTTTTCGGCGACAGCCGACTGACCTATACCGTATCCATCGCCTTGTTATTGGTTCTACCCACGGCTTTCCTTGCGGCACGCGTCATCGTGCTGCTCAACCCGGATCAGCGTCCCGGTACACAAGCGATCGTATTCGCCGTCGCCACACTGTTTTTTTTGTTGCTCCATCCGGTGTGGATCCCCGTTTTCGAAGGCAGACCCGATATCATCGGCTTGGCATTTGCGTTCGCAATCCTGGCGATTTACATGCGCCGGCCGCTGCACGATCGATCGCTGTCCATGCTCGTAGCAACCGGTATCCTTTTAGCCGTCCTTTTTCTTCTGCGCCGTTGGTATGCGTACTGGATCGTCGCGTTTTTTCCGGCAGCGTTCATCGCCGACGCTCTGAGGCTGCCGGCGCAAGACATTACGAAGGGGCTCCGGCGCACCGCGCAGTCACTCGCGCTCATCGGCGCTGCGTTCGCAGCTGCACTGTGGAGCGTCGCTACGCCATTGATGCTGCGCATCGTCGCAACCGACTACTCCGAGATCTACAGCGCCTACAAGATCAGCAGCGGCGCAGGAGGCGCGTTCCTGCGAGCCATCGATTATTTCGGTGCACCGCTGATCGTCGTTGCGGGACTCGGGCTGGGCGTGAGCGTACTGCGACGCTCGACGCGCTACCTGGCCGTATTCCTGATCGTTCAGAGTCTGATCCTATCGCTGCTCTTCTACCGTGTGCAGGATTTCAATCCGCATCATTATTACTTGCTTCTGCCCATCGTGTATCTCGGCGCAAGCGCACTGTTCGTGCCCCCGTTCGGGACCACGGCGCGAAGAACCCTGCTGACGACCGGGACGATCGCAGGATTGGCATACCTGTTTTTGTGTGATCTGGCGGTGTTTTCGCAGACGTGGAGAGAAAAGGTACCAAGCCAATTTTCAACGCTTCTGCCTCAGGCAACCCGTTTTCCGAAAACGAGAGCGGACTTCGACCGGCTTGGAGCCTTGATCGTCGAGCTCGAGAAACAATATCGCGTACGTCCAGGGGAAATTTATGTGATTGCCAGCTCGGTGACATTGAATGACGATATAGTGCGCAACTTCTGCCGCGAAGCGTCCATCAAGTCGCTCAATTGCGAGGAGATCGTGCTTGTCAATCACATCGATAAACGTGACGGGTTTCCTCACCGGCTCTTGACCAGCCGATACGTGGTGTTGGCAACGCCGGCCCAGTATCATCTCCGTGCCGAGGATCAGCAGGTCATCGGGATTTTGGCGCGAGACTTCGCAGCGGGGACCGGCATTGCACGCTCGTTCAGCCGGGCAGGCCCTTCAATCGGCATCGACAACGGCATCGAAGTCTCGATTTTCAAGAGGGAAGAACCGATCCAGAAAGATGCGATAAAGGCATTGTCGCATGAGTTTATCGCGCTGTATCCGGAACACCGACAACTATTCGCTGCACCGCCGTAAGGTCGGAGCAGGAAGCCGATGCAGAATCAAGCTTTCGCCTGGGGGGCTCGATCGGATATATACAGTCGATGATCATCATCCTGCACGCCTGCACATGTCCCCGGAACATCTGTCCCGTCTCATCGATGGCGACGACCGTGCCTGGCGCACATTCGTCGTGCGCTGGAGCAATCTCATCTTCAGCGTAGTCTTACGGACGCTTGGATCTCAGGGAAACGGCAGCAGAGAGGCGGTCGAGGATGTCTGTCAGGAGGTGTTTCTGCGCCTGACCCGCGATGGGTTTCGCCTGTTGCGGCGGTTCGATCCGCAACGCGCCTCCTTT
>Ga0114931_10002438_pt1 | contig 23661 bp, 15 predicted proteins | sample 2SBtaG_FD_89579 | JGI IMG/M metagenome (GOLD analysis project Ga0114931, IMG submission 89579) | Deep subsurface microbial communities from Kolumbo volcano to uncover new lineages of life (NeLLi) - 2SBTROV14_V59a metaG | ecosystem: Environmental > Aquatic > Marine > Volcanic | place: Kolumbo... | reverse complement strand
CTGACCATCAGAGGGTGTGTGTTTTGGCGTTCCATTCCTCCGCCGGCATTACCCGGGTCAGGTTCAACGGTCTGCGCCGCGATGTGGCGCAATCTCAGCTCGGTTGCCCAAGCTCCCGCAGGATTAAATTTATTTAAATTTATTATAGCCTATGGGGCATTCTTGTCAATTTAAAGGTTAGGATTGGGCGTGAATCAATTTTGGGGCAGGAATTCAATCATTTTAAAGTGCCATCAATTTCATTCCCGCGAAAGCGGATACATACGTTCTTTCCGGAATGGCATTGCCTGAGCACAGTTCGCCCCAAAATTGAACCGCACCCGTTTGGGTCAATGCCGGTGTACCTCTTCGCCGTGGCTGCAACATGTATCTTGTAAAGCCATGATGCCGTCTGGGGTGTCAATCAGCCGCAAATGCCCTTTGTACGCTTCGTTGAGCCGTTCCGGCGCGAGGGCTTCGTTGGGGGTGCCAAAACCAATCACTCGTTGATTCAGCAGCAGGATGCGGTCAAAATGTTCGGCGGCCAAATTTAAGTCGTGCAATGAAACCAAAACGGTCACATTTCGGCGGCGCAAGGTGTCTAAAATATCCAGAATGGATTGCTGTGACTGCATATCCAGCCCGGTGAATGGCTCGTCCATCAGCATCAATTCGGCTTCTTGTGCCAACGCGCGGGCGATGAATACTCGCTGTTGCTGTCCGCCGGACAATTCGCCAATTTGCCGGTTTGCCAGAGATGCCATGTCCACCAGTTCCAACGCTTGATGCACCAGTTCCCAATCGGTGCGCGACGGGTATTTAAACAAACCGATTTTACTCACGCGCCCCATCATCACCACATCCGAAACGGTGACGGGAAATGACCAATCTACTTTGTTGCGTTGGGGCACATACGCGATGCAGATGTGTCCTTCGGGTTGGCTGCCGTAAATTTTTATTTCGCCTTGTTGCGGCTTTTGCACACCGGAAATGGCATTGAACAGGGTGCTTTTACCGGCACCATTGGGGCCGACCACCGCTACCCGTTCGCCGGTTTGCAGGGTAAACGACACATCTTCCAGCGCAAAATGGGTGTTATATCGCACGCTGAGGTGAGAAATTTCTAAAATCGGTTTGTCGAAATTGTGCGTAAAAATTTTGGTCATGCGGTTTCCTGCCGGCAATTTTCGCAAATGCCCCAAAACTCTAATAGATGGCTTTGAATTTGAAAGTTGAATTTGTCGGCGAATTCATGTTGTATTTTTTCGGCGACGCAGTAATCAAACTCAATGACTGCCCCGCATTTGATACAAACGAGATGGTGATGCCCGCCGGTAGCAACGATAAAACGTTGTGTGGCATCGTTTAAATATAGGGGACGGACCAAATGCAATCCCATTAGCAGTTCCATCGTGCGGTACACGGTGGCTCGTCCCAAATTCGGGTAGAGTTTACGCCCTTCCACCAAAATTTGGTCGTGGCTCAGGTGCTCGGCATGGTGTTTCAGCACGTCAATCACCGCTCGACGGGGCGAGGTTAATTTATATCCGGCTTTTTTCAAAATAGATTCAAAATCTACGCTGTCCATCACACCCTCGAAATTGAGACTTTGTATTGATTATAGGCGAGTTTTGGTAAAAAGCAAAAGAATTTTTCGTAACTTTTCAATAATTAGGGGTAATATTCGATGATGCGTTGGGTTATACTTTTTGTAGGGTGGGGTGGCTCACGTCCACCACCAATTGGATGGTGTTGCCCGTCACATGGCAGGAGCGGCAATCGAGCTTGGTGTGGGTGTTTAACACCGGGTCGGTATGGGGATATTCGCGGTGGCAGTCCAAACAATCCGCTTTGGCAGAAATTTCGTGGCCGGTGGTTGAATGGCAACTGATGCAAGCCAATCCGGCTTCGGTGTGAACATCTTCTGCCGGTTGCGAACTGTGACAGCGCATACATGTGCCGCCCCCCGCCGCGCCGACTTATTCGCGTCGGCGAGCATATCATCGGGGTGATAGTCACGTCAGTTGTATTGCAACGTATTTTTTATAAAACGTGACGATTTTAATAAAAAAACTTTATGAATAGTCCTTATGGATGTCGATAAATTTTGTTTATGGATTGTCGTGACTCTGATATTGTTTTTTGATGCAAATTATGTTACACTATTCACAAATGTTTGTGTGAGGGTGGGTGTATGTTAAACGTGTATGAACTTTCTGTGTTTTTAGCTGCCGCAGAAACCGAAAACTTCTCGGCAGCGGCGAGGCAACTGAACCTGACGCAGCCGGCGGTCAGCATGCAAATCCGCGCCCTGGAGCGAGAATTGGGGTTGCAACTCTTCCATCGCTCTGGCAGAACGCTATCGCTGACCGAGCAAGGTATCGCACTCATCCCGATGGCACGAGAGATGGTGCGCCGGTCTATCCAAATTCGAGAAGAAATTGAGGCGTTAAAAGGAGATGTGGTGGGGAAACTGGCTATCGGTTGCAGCACCACCACCGGCAAATATTATCTGCCGTCGCTGGTGGCGCGGTTCAGGAAAAAATTTCCCCATGTGCAGGTGACCATTCACAATCGCCCGCGCACAGAGGTGCTGGAAAATCTGTGTGATGGTATCGTTCATTTGGCTATCATCAGCGCCCAGCCCAGTTGCACCGATGCCGAGTTTTCGCATTTTTTTGATGACCATGTGGTGTTGGTGGTTCCCACCGACCATCCGTGGGCATCGCGCACAGAAATTGCCGCGACTGAGTTGCGCGGTGTCGATTTCATCCTGCGCGAGCAGTCTTCGGGCACACGGGAAGAGGTGGAAATGGTGTTGCAATCTGCCGGCATCAATTTGGATGAACTGAATATTGTGATGGAAATTGGTAATACCGAATCGATTGCGATGGCAGTGGAAGAGGGGATCGGCGTAGCGTTTATTTCGCGCACGGTGGCCCGACGGGGGATAGAGTTGGGACGGTTAAAAGAAGTGCCGGTGGCGGGGCTGTCTCTGCGACGGGAAATTTTCATCGCGCACAGCAAGCGCCAACCGGCAACCCGCGCCCAAATTGAATTTTGGAATTTTGTCCACGAACCGGAAAATCAAGCAATGCTGCAATTGGTGGCGTAAATTAATATTCCGTCTCACGCCCCAAAATCATCAGCGAGAGTGCCAGTGCCCGCCCCGATTTTTGCAGCGTGTCTACCGAAATTTTGTCGGGGGTATCGGCAGGGGTGAGCGCAGTTTTTTCCCAACCTTCCCAATGAAGCATAATCTGCGGCGCTTCTTGCCCGCTTTCCCGCGCAGAACGTTCGGCAAATACCCGAGTGAAATCCACCGGCTCATCGGCACGGACGGTTTTGACCCCCATTTGCCGCGCCGATTTCTCCAGCAATTCTCCCAGCCGTTGACTGCCGCCGGTAGAAATTGCCAGCCGATTGCTGTCACCAGCGCCCAACCCACGCAAATCTACCACGGCTTTTACCGAAAAATTATTCCCAAACCCGATTTTCGCTTGCAATAATTTTTGCGGGTCGGGCGGTGCAGAAACTACTTCGCCCCCTTCCAACCCCTCCGAGCTGTACGCCACAAACATAAATGTGCGGTATGGTTGATACCCCGATTCTTGCATGGTGCGGATGGCTTCTAGCATTACAGCCACCCCGCTGGCGTTGTTGTTGGCGTTAAGGCGCGGCTGCCCGTCCGGGTCGAGCGGTGGGGCGTCATATTGCGCCAACACCATAATCATTTCCCCGTCCATCCCTTGCCCTTCGGTGCCGGGCAGATACCCCAACACATGGTAACTTTCAAACCGGTCAACTAATTCCCCCTGCACAGAAATGGTGGCGGTGTGCGGCGTTTCAAAATCCACCAGCTGGTCATCAAGCAACCGTTGCGAATATAGCCGCAGATTTTCTACCGTTTGCCCCGTACCTGCCAGCAGACGGTTGGCAGTGGCTGTGTCAATCCACAGCACGGGCGCATCTTGCCCCGTTTTTCGCCCTGTGCCAAATGCCGAATCAACCGGGTCGCGGTTGGAAAGGGTGTGGTTTTGTTGCAGCACGGTTTCATCATCGGCGATGACCAGCAATCCGGCGCGCGGAACCCGTTCCATATAAAATGCATCTCGCGGCGACAGCACCATCAAAATATCATCGGGATGGGCAATGTCTTTTAATGCGGGGATGCTGCCGCGCCCGAAACCGACCGCTCGCAATGGCCCGGTGGTGATGAACCGCACCGTGCCCGTCGCTTCGCCCAAGTTGCGATTCTGCCCGGGGTAGGCGGTGTAGTTTTGATGATAGACCGGCGGTGAACCGCCATCGTCAATTGAAAATTGCGGCACGGCGGTTAACTGCTCAAAGCCCCGTTTGCGGCGAAAGGTGAATGTGTTTTTTTCGCCGGCGGGCTGCAACCCCAGCGCTTCGAATTGCGCTGCGATATAATCGGCGGCGGTTTTGATGCCGTCCGTGCCGAGCGCGCGTCCGTCCAGCGCCGGGTCGGATAAGGCTTGCACATACGCCAGCGCATTTTGCCCGCTGAATTGTTCGGCTTGTTGACGGTAAAACGCTACCGAACCGGTGTTGCTGCGTGCCCAAATTACGGCGACGATTGCCAATGCGGCAAATCCCATCGTGTAGCGGTTAAAAAGCCGGTTGATGCCCACGCCGACATTTTCCACCAGCCGCCGTACCCCTTCGCCAAACAGATTGAAACTTAAAATGGAAATGAAGAATGCCAATGTGGGATAAATTGCCGTCCACGGGTAGGCACGGGCATACACCCGCACGTTGCTGAGCAGTGCACCCCATTCCGGTACATCAGAATAGTGGTACGGCGGCATATCAATTTGCAGTTCGGCGAACGCGCCACCCCCGATGAAAATGCCGATAAAGCCCAACTCGCCGAGCAGCATCAGCACCGCCCCCATTTCCAGCGAGGCAATCGAAATGAGGGGCGAAACGAGATTTGGCAAAACGTGATTGCGTAAAATGCCCGGCGTGCGCAATCCCACCGCCACCGCACTTTCGATGAACGGTTTGGGGCGCAGTGCCATCACTTCGCCGCGCACAAACTGCATCACTTCGCCCCAGCCGACAAACCCCAAGGCGATGATGAAGGGTTGCATGCCCTGCCGAATGCCGATTGCCAAAATAAGAATCATCGCCAGCAGCAGGGTGGGGAAGGCGGCAATAATTTCTGCCAGCGACAGCACGGTGCGGTCGAACCATGTGCCGGCAAACCAGCCCGCCAGCGCGCCCAGCACTGCGCCAATCAGCACGCGGGTGAGCATTACCAGCGTTGCCAGCATAAGCGTTTGTTGTGCGCCCGCCAGCACCAAACTCATAATATCGCGCCCCATCACATCGGTGCCCCACGGATATTTTGCTCCGGGGTTAAAGGGTGGCACTTCCATTTTGCCATCGGTGATGGTTAGCCCTACCGTGGTATACGGGCTGTGTGGCGAAATTAGCGGGCCAAAAATAACCACTGCCAGCAGGATCAATACCAGCACCCCGCCGACGGCAAAGGGAAAATTGCCCACTGTGCCGCGCAATAGCGTGCGCCGGCGTTCGGCCTCTGCACCGTCGGGTTCGTTGGCAGCGTGGTCGGTATGGCGTTTTTGCTGTGCCAGCACCGCTTTGATGGGGTCGGCGGCGGCAGTGGATTTTCTGTTTTTCAGCCAGCGTGATATCGGATTGTCGGCGGATGGTGGGCAAGTCTGCCAGCATGGTTTTTAACCCGGCACGCGAACCACCGTGCCGGACGTGTCGCACGGCGTCGCGCAGACGGGGGTCAATCAGGCGGTACATGGCTTCTAAAAATATGTTCACCAAAATAAAAACCACACCCAAACTGAGGGTGAGCGCAACAGTCAGGTTGTCATCTTTTTGAGAGATGGCTTTCAGCAGCACGAAACCGAGCCCCGTCCAGCCGAAGAAGAATTCGACCACCGGCAAACTACTCAGCGAAAACCGCAGCGATAGCCCAATGGTGGTCAGCACCGGAATAGCGGCATTCCGCACCACATGTCGCCATAATACGGTACTGCCGCGCAATCCTTTGGCGTGCGCCACCCGCACAAAATCTTGTTTTAAAATGGTTTGGATTGAAAGGAAGGTGACGCGGGTGATTTGCGCCACCGGACGCGCCGCCAGCACCAGTGCGGGCAAAATTAGGTGTTTATCCCAGCCGAACCCGCCCAGCGGCAACAACGGTGAGCCGGTTTTGCGCGTCCATTGAATCAGCAACAGTTGCAGCAGCAGTGCTGCAAAAAAACTGGGGATGGAGACGCCGACGATTGACAGCACGATGATGGTTAGTGACCACCCGGTGCGACGCTGGTATGCCGCCAGCAAACCCAGCGTGATGCCGACAATTGCCGCCAGCGTCAGCGATACTGCCAGCAGCCCAAAACTTTTCGCTAGCAACTCGGGTATAACTTCGATGACCGGGCTGGGCAAGCCGGTAAAAACCCCCGCTTGCGTGAACCCCAAATCGCCGCGAGCCAGCCGTGCCAAGTAGCCAATCGTTTTGGTAAAAGATACCACTAGCGCCGAACCGAACGATGCACCGCGCGCCATATCCAACCCCAAAAAACTGAGGTAGATGATGCTGAGCAATACTGCCACGCCAAAACCGAGTTTTTGCCCCAAAAAAGCGAATATTCCCAGCAGGGTTGATGGACGGCGCGGGGGTGCGGATGTTTTAGTTGTCGGTATTGGAAGGGCGGGTGACGGTACGCCGGTGTCAATCGGCTGAGGGGGCGAGAAACCCCATTTTTCGGCTGCCCATGCCCAGGCTTGGGGGAGGAGTGGGTTATTGGGATTTAACATCTGCACGCGCTGCAATGCCGCTTCGGCATCTTCTGCGTTGGCAGCAACCCCTGCCAGATATAGCCAGGCGTGCTCATTATCCGGCGCCGCGGCAACAACTTGTCGAAAAACGGTTTCGGCTTCTGCGTGTTTGCCTGCTTGAGCTAACATTGCGCCGCGGTGGAATAGTTTATGTAACGAAGATTGATGTGCAGACATTTCTCCTCCGGGGAAAACCAAACCATCAAAATTTAGGCAACAATCTCCGCAGCGAATGATTCGCCTGCGCCACGCCAATCAAGCCCGAGCAACTCGGCAGCAGTGGCGGCGAGGTCGGAAAAACGGGGACGTGTGTCGAAATTTGTTGCCGGGCGAATAGCTTCTCCGGCGATGAGCAGCGGCACCCGTTCGCGAGAGTGATCGGTGCTGGGGGTGGTGGGGTCGTTGCCATGGTCGGCAGTGATGAACAGCACGTCGCCGGGCAGCAAAGCATCCAAAATCTCCGGCAAACGGCGGTCGAACGCTTCCAGCGCATCGGCGTACCCCCGCGGGTTATTTCGATGTCCGTAAAGTGCATCAAAATCCACAAGGTTGGTAAAGATGAGGCCGGGGTCACCCTGTTTGATGAAGGCGATAGTGGCATCAACCCCCGCCATATTGTTACCGGTGTGATTGCTTTGGGTGATGCCGCGATGGGCAAAAATATCTTCAATTTTGCCGACAGCCATCACTTCCAGCCCGGTTTTTTTCACCACATCCAAAATGGTATCTGCCGGTGGCTCTAAACTGAAATCACGGCGGTCTTCGGTGCGGGTGAAGTTTCCCGGCTTGCCGGTGAACGGGCGGGCGATGACACGTCCCACCGCATGCTCGCCGGTGAGAATTTCGCGGGCGATTTCGCATTCGCGATACAGTTCTTCCAGTGGAATGATGTCGGTGTGGGCGGCAATTTGAAAAACACTGTCGGCAGAGGTGTACACAATCGGCTTGCCGGTGCGCATGTGTTCTTCGCCTAATTCTTTGATGATTTCCGTGCCGGATGCGGGGTAATTTCCCAGTGTGCCCCGCCCGATGCGGCGCTCGAATTCTGCTATCACTTCGGTCGGAAAGCCGTTGGGGTAGGTGGGGAAGGGCGTTTTCAGCGGTACGCCGCCGAGTTCCCAATGCCCGGTAGTGGTGTCTTTGCCGGCGCTTGTTTCGGTGAGCCTGCCGTATGCGCCGATAGTGTCGGTGGTGGGGGGCACGCCCTGAATGTTGGTCAGGTTGCCCAGCCCCATTTTCTGCATATTGGGCAAGTTCAGCCCGCCCACTGCCCGCGCGATATTTCCCAGTGTGTTTGAACCTTCATCGCCATAGGCGGCAGCATCGGGTGCATCGCCGCAGCCCACGCTATCCAGCACAATAATTACTGTTCGATTGATTGTTTTCATAGTGCTATCCTCATTTTAACCGTTTCGGTTGAATTTTCTTGATTCGATTATAACATAATAAATACAAAAATCGAAAGAGACGGGGGGTGTTGGCGGTGGTGGTGTGTTGTTCGCTTAAAATTTAGAGAGAAGCACACCGTGCCTGCAATTTCGACAACACCCCACCATGATTATATTGCTGGTAATTTGGATGAACGAACCTTAAAAAATCCCGTGAATCACTGGCGTTATTGTACACGGCTGTTGCAAAGTCACTTGACAAATGATTTTTTGACGCAAAAACGTAGGGGCACGCTGCAGCGTGCTCCTACTTAAAAAGTTGAACAATTTCTTGCAAAATGAAACCAAAATTTGTAGGGGCGGCTCGCGAGCCGCCCTACGGGAATAATTACAACCAACCATCAACCTTAAAATTTACTTTGCAACAACCGGTTATTGTGAATAGGTCTTGACATGGATATATTTTTTTGATATAATGTGAACGGTCACATAATTTGTATCATTGTTTTATCATGACTGCAACGGCGCATTATTTTTTTGAATGTTTTTTTTTTGGCGAACGCGTGAACGTTCACATTTTTAGGGAATAATAATATGCCACTCCAAAAACGAGCAACCATCAAAGATGTTGCTGCACGTGCGAACGTTTCATATCAAACGGTATCGCGCGTTATCAACAACAGCGAGCGCGTGAGCGATGCCACACGCAACCGCGTTATGGCAGCCATTGAAGAACTTAACTATCGCCCCAGTCTGGCGGCGCGCAGCTTGCCCGGACACCGCACCTTCGTCATCGGGCTGATAATCCCCTATACTCCCGACTATCTCATCCGCGACCCCAACTTGCTTGGCCAAATTAGCGGCGCAGATGCCGAAGCATGTTTGCGCGGCTACAACCTCCTGCTTTCCACCACCGGCAACTCTAACCTTGGGTTGAATGCATATGAACGCTTTATGAACAACCATGTCGCCGATGGCGCATTGGTTGTGGAAACAGCCGCCAGTGCAGCCGGAAATTTACTTTTGCAACAGCGCGATTATCCGTATGTTGTTCTGGGATATGAGAGTGGCACGGCAAACTCAGCCTTTGTCCACAATGATGACATTGGCGGCGCCAAAAAAGCCACCGAATATTTATTGAAAAAAGGCCACCGCCGCATCGGAATCATCAATGGGCCACCCATTGGGGCAGTTTTAACGATGCAACGCCGAGTGGAAGGCTATCAGCAAGCACTGGCAGAGGCAGGTGTACTGTATCACCCTGAATTGATGACATATGGTGATTATACCCGCGCCAGCGGCGTCGAAGCCGTAAAACAATTGATGGCACTGCCGGAGCGTCCTACTGCGATTTTTGCACTGAACGACCGCATGGCGATTGGCGCGATTGCAGAATTGCAACGTATGGGGCTGCGCGTGCCTGATGACATCGCGGTGGTGGGGTTTGATGATATCCCGTCTGGCGCAGATTTTAGCCCTGCACTGACGACCGTGCGCCAGCCAAGCCGTGATATCGGGCAGCGTGCAGCTCAATTGCTCTTTCGGCTCATAAACGGCGAACCGGTGACGGAGCGCGAAATTGTATTGCCTTCAGAGTTTGTCGCCCGTCAGTCAGCATAATCAAAACAAAAGCATGAAACCTTTTTGAGGAGGTGATGTAAATAAGAAAATGGAGGGAATGGATAATTATTTGAAAATGAAGAGGTGGGCCGCTATCCCACCCCTTCAGAGACAATGTTTTTTCCGGCTGGGAGAAAACGATTGCCTGTGCATGTATTATAGCACACGATAGTCTGACATTTTAAATTGCGTGAAAGGACATGGAGAAAATGAAACACACCTATAAAATTCTAATGATTTTGGCCGTGATTGCCGCCGTGGCATTGGTTGCCGCTCAATGTGGCGCACAGCCTACACCCGAAACGGTAACAGTTGTTCAAACTGTAGAAAAAACAGTCATTGAAACGGTGGAAAAAACCGTTGTGGAAACGGTTGAAAAAGAAGTGGTGACCACTGTCGAAGTGCCAAAAGAAGTCATCAAAAACGTTCAACCGGTCATTTACAACTCCAACGCCAGTGACCCCGAACCCCGCCGCGTTGACGAAATGCTGGTGAAAATGTTCAACGATGCCAACCCCGAATATCCCGTTCAGCATTCCATCGTCAATCACGAGGACTTTAAACAAGCCATTCGTGCCTATCTTGTTGCTGACCCGTCACCCGATGTACTGACCTGGTTTGCCGGCAACCGCGCTCGCTTCTTCATCGACAAAGGCCTCATCATGGATATCAGTGATGTGTGGCAGAACGAAGGCTGGAATGACAACTATCCCAAAGGTTTCCGCGCCCTGTCGGAAGTGGATGGCAAAGCCTACTTCCTGCCGTCAAACTATTACTGGTGGGCGATGTTCTATCGCAAATCAGTCTTTGAAGCCAACAACATCACGCCTCCCAAAACCTGGGATGATTTGCTCTCCGCTTGTGACACCCTCAACGCCAATGGCGTGATTCCCATCACCATCGGCACGAAATTCCGTTGGACTGCTGCCGCCTGGTTCGATTACCTGAATATGCGTGTCAACGGCCCCGAATTCCACCGAGATTTGATGCTGGGCAAAGAAAGCTACACCGACCCCCGCGTGAAAGACGTGTTCGTAAAATGGAAGGAACTGTTTGACCACAAATGCTTCATTGACAATCCGGCTGCCTATAGCTGGCAAGAAGCGGTTGACCCGTTTGCTCAGGGTGACGCCGCTATGTATCTGATGGGCCAATTCATTATGGACAGCGTTCCTCCCGAAGTACAAGACGATGTGGACTTCTTCCAGTTCCCGATTATCGACCCCAGTGTCCCAATCGGCGAAGATGCCCCGACTGACGGCTACTTCATTTCCGCCAAAGCACAGAATCCCGAAGGCGCGAAAAAGTTCCTGGCCTTCTTGGGCAGCACCGAAGCACAAACCGTTATGGCAAAAGAATTGGGACGCCTGGTGGTTGACAAACGTGTTGACCGTAGCATTTATGGCCCGATGGAACAAAAAGGGCTGGAGATGATTGACACCGCCGACCTGGTGATGCAGTTCTATGACCGCGACACCACTCCCGAAATGGCTGACGAAGGCATGAATGGCTTTATGGCCTTCTGGGACAACCCCGGTGACATCGATGCAATTCTGGAACAACTTGAAGCCAAACGTCAAGAATTGTTTGTCCAGTAAAGACTAATTTTGAATAACATTCCGGCTGCCGGTCAACCAAATCGGCAGCCGGAATCCCCACCGTTTCACAATTCAGGCATCCTGTTCAAAAAACATGATACCTGAGCTGTGAAACTCAAACGAGGATAGAATTATGGCTGCTTATGGTAATTCTGCGCCCAGAAAGCGCAAAGTTAATCTTGTCCCCTATATGTTTATTGTCGGTCCACTGTTGCTGTATCTTATCTGGATTATTTTGCCGATGGGTTATACATTTTATTTGAGCCTGACCAACTGGGACGGTATTTCACCCGAGATGAAATATATCGGCTTCGAAAACTTCAAATCGCTCTTCAATAGCTTGGGTAAACCTATCCCATCCGCATTTCAGTATTCACTGGAAAACAACCTGCGCTGGCTCATCGTGTTTATCACCGTGCCGGTGTCCATCGGACTGGGGCTGGCGGTGTTGATGAACCGCGATATCAAGGGTGATCGCTGGTTCAAAGTAGGGATTTTTCTTCCGCAAGTATTGTCTTTTGCCGTGGTCGCGTTGATTTGGGCTTGGGTATATAACCCTCGCGCCGGGCTGATCAACTCTTTGCTGGCAAACATGGGCGTGGAAAATCTACCCGGCTGGCTGGCCGACAAAAATTTGGCTATCTGGGCAATTATCGTGGCGGCTACGTGGCGGCAAATCGGATACATTATGATTTTGTATGTCGCCGGTTTAAAAAACATCGACCCTACTTTGCTGGAAGCCGCCGAAATCGATGGCGCGAATGGCTGGCAACGGTTCTGGCGCGTGGTATTTCCGCTGCTCGCTCCGGTGACGACGATTGTGGTGGTTATCTCTATCATCGACTCGCTCCGCTCATTTGACCTGGTGCAGATTATGACCCGCGGCGGCCCTGCCAACGCCTCCAGTGTGTTGGCAAACCTCATGTATATTCAGGCATTTAACAATTACCGAATGGGGTTAGGCGCGGCAACCGCAGTGGTATTGTTCGCCATCAGCTTGGTGTTCATTATTGTCTATCTGTACCGTGTTATGCAAGACGAAATGGAATATTAAGGGGCCGCTATGACAACTGAAACTCAAACATTCAATCCACTGACAAATCCTGTCAGCCAGAAAAAAAAGCAAAAACGCTCGCGAGTGCTACTCTATATTTTTCTGATTTCCTTCACGCTGATTTACATGTTGCCCTTTTTTAGCGCTATCGTCACATCTGTGCGAACACAGGATGACATTAGCCTGAACGGGTTCTGGAGTGTTCCCAGTGAACTGACCCTTCAAAACTACCCCGATGCATGGAATCGGGGGCGTGTTAGTCGCTATCTGCTCAACAGTTTCATCATCACCATTCCCGCACTGATTGCCACAATTTTTCTCTCGTCGTTGTCGGCATATGCGCTGGCACGCTTCCGCTTCAAGGGCAATCAACTCATCTATTTTATGTATGTGGCGGGTACAATGCTTCCCTTCCAGATTTTGTTGCTGCCGGTATTTTTGCTCACCAACAAATTAGGGTTGTACAATACCTATTTAGCGGTCATTCTAATTCATACGGCTTTCCAGCTTGGATTCTGCACCTTTGTATTGCGGAACTTTATGAAAACGCTGCCCGGTGAAATTATGGAAGCGGCTCGCATCGACGGCGCGAGCGAGTTTGGCATTTACTGGCGGATTGTGATGCCATTGACGGTACCGGGTATTGCTGCTATCAGCACGCTGGAATTTACGTGGATTTTCAATGATTATATTTGGGCACTCATTCTCATCCAAAGCGACACGCTAAAACCGGTTACGTCCGGGTTGGCGAGTTTGCAGGGGCAATTCATCACCAATTGGCCGCTGATTGTGGCGGGGGCGTTGTTGGCCGCCGTGCCGACGCTGGTGGTGTTCTTCGTTCTGCAACGATATTTCATCGGCGGACTGACGCTCGGTTCAGGAAAGTAGGCCACTATGACCCAGCCATTTTTGCCTCACCTCACCCCCTATCACTGGGAAGACCCACAAGTTGTGGGTATCAACAAACGCGCCGCACATGTGCCAGTCATTCCTTTTTCGGATGAAGATTCGGCACAGGCGGCGAATGCCTCACCGTTTGTCGTCTCGCTGAACGGCAAATGGCACTTTCGATTATTCGATAACCCCGCCGCCGTCCCGCCCGAATCAGTTGCATCCGCTGCCGATATTGCCGCATGGAATGCCATCACCGTTCCCGGCAACTGGACGGTGCAGGGCTACGATAAACCGATTTACACCAACATCAAATACCCCATCCCCGCCGACCCGCCCCGCGTGCCCAACGACGACAACCCGACCGGCGTCTATCGCCGCACATTTACCATTCCTCCCGAATGGGAAAACCGCCGCACGCTCATCACCTTTGAAGGCGTGGAATCGGCGTTTTATCTGTATTGCAATGGCGATTTTGTCGGTTACAGCCAAGATTCACGCTTGCCCGCCGAATTCGACCTCACCCCGTTTTTGCGGGCGGGAGAAAACCTGCTGGCGGCGGTGGTCATCCGCTGGTCGGATGGGAGCTATCTGGAAGACCAAGACCATTGGTGGATGGCAGGCATTTACCGCGATGTCACACTGTGGAGTGTTCCGCCGGTACACCTGCGGGATGTCTTTGCCCGCACCGATTTGGATGACGCATACCGTGACGCGGAATTGACTGTCCACATTGCGCCGGAAGCATTTTCCGGCGAAAGTATGGACGGCTTCACGGTGTTCGCCCAACTTTTTGACGCGCAAGGCACAGCCGTTTTTTCGTCCCCGCTGTCCGCGCCCGTCCGCGAATCGTCCACCGATTTACCCGCCGCCGACCTAACTGCCACAGTTGCCAATCCTGCCAAATGGACGGCGGAAACCCCGAATTTATACACCTTGATTGTCTGGCTGAAAAACCCCGCCGGTGAAACTGTGCATGCCGTGCGGCAGCGCATCGGATTCCGCAAAATTGAAATTCGCGGGCGCGAGTTTTTGGTCAACGGGCAACCCGTGCTGTTCAAGGGTGTCAATCGGCATGAACACGATGACCGGCACGGCAAAACTGTCTCGGAAGCGTCTATGCGCGCCGATATTCTGCTGATGAAACGCTTCAATTTCAACGCCGTGCGCAACAGCCATTACCCCATGCACCCGCGCTGGTATGAATTGTGCGATGAATTCGGGCTGTATGTGATTGATGAAGCGAACATCGAATGCCATGGGGTGTACAACCGGCTCACCAACGACCCGCAGTGGGCGCACGCCTTTTTGGAACGCGGCCTCCGCATGGTGGAACGCACCAAAAACCACCCGTCCATCGTGATGTGGTCGCTGGGGAATGAAAGTGGCATCGGCCCGAATCACACTGCGCTGGCGGGCTGGATTCGCGCTGCCGACCCGACCCGTCCCATCCATTATGAGGGCGCAATCAGCAAAAATAACGGGGGACTGGATTGGCATGGCTGGCATCTCGCCACCGATATCGTCTGCCCGATGTACCCGGCGGTGGACGAAATTGTTGAATTTGCCAACGACCCGCGTGGCGACCGTCCACTCATCATGTGCGAATATGCGCACTCGATGGGCAACAGCACCGGCAATCTGAAAGAATATTGGGACGCCATCGAAGGCAATTTCGGCTTGCAGGGCGGCTTTATTTGGGATTGGGTGGATCAGGGTTTGCTGAAAACTGCGCCGGATGGCACGCCCTTCTGGGCATACGGCGGCGATTTTGGCGACACCATCAACGACAAAAACTTCTGCATCAACGGGCTGATTTTCCCCGACCGCACGCCACATCCGGCGATGTTTGAGTGCAAAAAAATCTTTCAGCCGGTCACGGCAGAATATCTTTCGGATGGGAAAATCCGTCTGCGCAACAAACGTTTTTTCAGCTCGTTAGATGATATTGCCATTCAATGGGATATTTCCGCCGACGGACAATCGCTCCGCAGCGGCACATTCGCCCCGCTTGACATACCTCCGCAAAATGAGCAAACTATTGCTGTGCCGGTGGATGGACTGACACCCCCGCCGGGCGCAGAAACTTTTCTCACCCTTCGCTTTTTGCTGGCAGAAGAAACCCGCTGGGCAGAAAAAGGGCATGAAATCGGCTGGGAGCAAATCCCATTGCCGGTGAAAACCCCTGCGCCCGCCGCAATTTTGTTTGACGAAATGCCCGCGCTGATGCTGGAAGACTCCGCCGCGAGTGCCGTCATTTCCGGCGCAAACTTCCGGCTGGTGTTTGATAAACGCTCTGCCCGCGTTTCATCTTTCGTTTTTGACGGCACAGAACTCATCCACCGTGGCTGGGAAATGAATGTCTGGCGCGCGCCCACCGATAATGATGGCTTCAAATTCAATCCTAACTTGCCGGAAAAATTACTGGGGCAATGGCTTGCCGCCGGATTGAATCGGCTTTCGCGGCGGCTTGAAGGCATTGCCGTCAGCCAGCCCGAGCCGCAGATGGTGCGCATCACGGCGACAATTTTTATGCAGGGGGATGGTGATTCGGCGGGGGCGGAACACCGCCAAACCCTTACCGTGTTCGCTTCGGGCGATATTTGGCTGGAAAATGAATTTTCTCTGCCTGCCGAATGGCCGCTTTTGCCGCGCATCGGGTTGGTGTTTGAAATGCCCGCCGGATTTGAAAATCTGCGCTATTTTGGGCGCGGCCCGCACGAAAATTATGCCGACCGGAACACCGGTGCGGCAATGGGGCGGTATGCCGGCACTGTGGGCGAGCAGTATGTGCCGTATATTGTGCCGCAGGAAAACGGCAACAAAACCGATGTGCGCTGGCTGGCGCTGGAAAACGATTCTGGCACGGGATTGCTGATGGTTGCCCACCCGCGCATGGAAATGAGTGTCAGCCATTTTTCGGCGGATGACCTGTTTGCTGCCACCCACACCTGCGACCTGCACCCCCGCGCCGAAACCATCGTCACCCTGGACGTGCGGCAGATGGGGCTTGGCGGCGAAAGTTGCGGTCCGCGCACCCTGCCGCCATATCTCATTTCGCCGGGAAAATATCGGTTTGACGTGCGTTTCCGTCCGTATCGCAACGACGCGGATAATCCGGCGATGCTGGCACGACAAAAAATTCATAACTATTCAGGGCATTGACCGGAACACAGAGAAGCACCGAGCTTTCACAGAAACCACAGAGGTTTTTTCAAAAAACGGAGAGACAACTATGCCGAAAATAACTTTTTTGGGGGCTGGCAGTACCGTTTTCGCCCGTAATTTAATGGGGGATATTTTTCAATATCCCGAATTGGCAGATTCAACCCTGACGCTGTTTGATATTGACGAACAGCGATTGCGTGAATCGGAGGCGGTGGCGCACCTGACGGCGATGCAATTGGGGGTACAACCCACCATCGAAGCCACCACCGACCGCCGCGCTGCGCTCGATGGTGCAGATTATGCCATTGCCATGTTCCAAATTGGGGGATACAAACCGGCAACCGTCACCGATTTTGAAATTCCGAAAAAATACGGTTTGCAACAAACCATCGGCGATACGATGGGCATCGGCGGCATTATGCGCGCTCTGCGCACCATTCCTGTGCTGCTTGACATGACCCGAGAAATGGAAGAACTCTGTCCCGATGTGACTTTTTTAAATTACGTCAATCCGATGGCGATGAATACATGGGCGGTCAATCGTGCCAGCCGCATAAAAACGGTGGGATTGTGTCACAGCGTACCGCACACTGCCGCCGAGTTGGCGCACGACATCGGCGTGCCGGTGGAAGAAATTAACTATTTGGTTGCCGGTATCAACCATATGGCGTTTTATTTGAAGTTTGAACGCAATGGGCAAGATTTGTATCCACTCATTCGGAAAGTCATTGCAGAAGGGCGTGTGCCCGCGCACAATCGAGTGCGATACGAAATGCTGCAACGGCTGGGGTATTTCGTTACCGAAAGCAGTGAACATTTTGCCGAATATGTGCCGTGGTTCATCAAACAACACCGCCCCGATTTGCTGGAAAAATTCAACATCCCCATTGATGAATATTTGGGGCGGTGCGAATTGCAGGTTCGCGCATGGAAATATGCCCAGCAGGTAATGGCAGACCCGTCTACATATTCCGAAGCCGACCTGCGCGAAAAACTGGCAGACATTACCGTGATGCCCACCATGCGCCAAGCCGTGTTCGATATGTTCCGACAAATGGAAACGGTGGCGCCAAGTGTGGAATACGGCTCCGGTATCATTCACAGCATCGAAACGGGTACGCCACGCACCATTTATGGTAATGTGATGAATCACGGCAGTATTTCCAATTTGCCCGCCGAGTGTTGTGTGGAGATTCCATGTTTGGTGGATGAAAACGGCATTCAACCGACGCGCGTCGGTGCACTGCCGCCGCAATTGACGGCATTGATGCAAACCAACATCAATGTGCAGGCACTCACCGTGGAAGCGGCGCTCACCGGCAAACGCGAACACATCTACCATGCCGCCATGCTCGACCCGCACACCGCCGCCGAACTTGACCTTGACCAAATTTGGCAAATGGTGGATGAACTGATTGCCGCTCACGGCGATTTGTTGCCCGCATTTGCGTGAAAAAACTGAAATTCGTTTTGGCGTTGAAACCAAAAAGAGGCACAATGAATTTGCAATCCGACACTCCCCACCGGCGATACAACCCGCTGCGCGGCGAATGGGTGCAGGTGTCGCCACACCGCACCAAACGTCCATGGCAAGGGCAGGTGGAAAAAACACCGGCGGAAACTCGGCCGCATTATGACCCGAAATGCTATTTGTGCCCCGGCAACGAGCGAGCCGGCGGCGCAAAAAATCCGCCATATACCGATACCTTCATCTTTACCAACGATTTTGCCGCACTGCTGCCCGATGTGCCACCCGAAGAAACTACCGACAATCCGTTGTTTCGCCGGCAATCGGCGCGGGGGACATGTCGTGTCATCTGTTTTTCGCCCCGGCACGATTTGACGCTGGCACGGATGCCGGTTGCCGGTATTCGGCGGGTGGTGGATGTGTGGGCAGAGCAAATCGAAGAATTGGGTGCGGAATATCGTTGGGTGCAGTTGTTTGAAAATCGCGGGGAAATGATGGGCAGTTCCAACCCGCACCCGCATGGGCAAGTATGGAGTATAGATGTTTTGCCGAGCGAGCCGGCAGCGGAAGATGTTCACCAGCGCGAGTATTTCCGCGAGTATGGGTCGCCTCTGCTGGTAGATTATGCGGCACAAGAACTTTCGCAGACAGAACGGGTGGTGGTGCAGAACGACCATTGGGTGGCGGTGGTACCGTTTTGGGCGGTGTGGCCCTTTGAAACGTTGTTGCTGCCCCGCCGGCATGTGTTGCGTTTGCCTGATTTATCGAATGGAGAGCGCGAAGCACTGGCATCCATTTTAAGTCGGCTGCTCATTCGATATGACAACTTGTTTGAAACACCATTCCCGTATTCGATGGGATGGCACGGCGCACCCACCGGCGACGCCGCCGCGCAGGATAATCGGCATTGGCAGTTGCATGCCCATTTTTACCCGCCGCTGCTGCGGTCTGCTACCGTCAAAAAATTCATGGTTGGATATGAAATGCTCGGCGAACCCCAACGCGACCTCACTGCCGAGCAGGCGGCGCAGCGATTGCGCGCGCAATCGGAACAACACTATTCGCAAAAAAAGACGGTTTGAGCCGAAAAATCGCACATAATGCTCAAATTTATTTGGCGCGAGTTTTATTGCACGGCGGAGAAACGGCGGCGCAAAGGCTCGCTCGGAAAGCCGCCATTGAATTTGAGCGGCAAGGGCAGCCCACCGGCATCGTACTGGTTCAACAACTGAACAACTCGACAAACCTCAAAAGCAACGTCTAATGTCAAATGGGATGGGGAAGGTCATCCGCAGCGGAAGCGTTACAAACAAAAAAGCACCGTCACAATAATGGCAGAGGCACGCGCATTTCTGCGCAAAGTTCTTCGGCGCGGGTTCGATGCGTCTGCCCGTCGGCGGAGTCTGCGGGCAAAAAACGCGCCAACTCAGCATGTAACATTGCTTGCGCATAGGGCATCGCAAGTTTTTCGGCAACCGCCAGCCCTTTGTCCCACCATTTTTTTGCCCGGTTGGGATGGCCATTCTGCCAAGCCAACACCCCCGCCATTTGTGCGGCAACCGGTTGCCCAATGGGGAAAATACGAGCAAAGGCCTGCAACTCTGCGACGGCTTTTTCTGCACGTTCGGCGAGTTTTTTGTCTGCAGGATTTTCGCCGCTCAATTGGAGATACGTCCATGCGGTGGAGACATATCCCCCCATTGACGAAAACGCAGACGGAGATGTGTGGGCGATGATATCCAGACAAGTGTCAGCCGCACGTCTGGCTTTTGGAATGTTATGGTTGCGCAGATATGCCTCGGCAAGCAGGCCGTAGCAACTAATGTCTGTCCCGAGGTCGTTCACATTGAGTGGCATTTCTAAGGCGGTGTTGGCATATGAAATGGCTTCATCCACCCGCCCCAACCGCACAAACGCCTTTGCCTGCCCCGCCAATCCCCAGCGCTGAACCTGCACATCGCCGCGTTTATGCGCAGAAACATAAACCTCAAACCAAATTTCCGCGCTGCGCCGAATATCACCGCCGTGCAACGCCACATAGGATGGCATGACCCACGCTTCGTCACTGCGGCGAGAGTCGCCCAGCTTTTCGGCAATAGCGATGGCCTCCTGTGCTTCGGCATCGGACCTTGCCCAATCGCCGATGCCGCAATGATAAATGCTGCTCACTTCCAGCACCCACGCCAGCGCCGCCGGATGGTTCAATTGTTTTGCCACCATCAGGGCATTTTTCCGGTAAAATCGTGCCAGCGTGTGTACCGGTGCAAGCCCAAATCCCAAAATCATATTACCGTAAAGCCGTGCCAGCACGCTGGAATACCCGACACGCTCAGAGAGATTCATCCCGCTTAAAGAGGTAAACAGCATGATCGGCGTTGGGGTGTTTTCAAAAAATAAAATTTGCCCATACCGTTCATAAGCCAGTGCCGCTTCCAGCAGTTTCAGCTTTTCGTCAGCGGAATATTTGCGGCGCGGCATCCACACCCGATGCCCAATTTGAATGGCAATTTGCTTTCCCAGCGCCAGCCAGCCACCCACCGTTTGGGACGGTTTTTTATGCCCCAGTAATTCCAGCGTCCGTACCAAATGTTCCGAACTTTTGGGAAGCTCTCCCATACGGAAATACACCTCTCCCAACTGGCGGTAGCCCTGGGCAATTCGGGCGCGGGTTGCTTCGGGATGGCCTTCCAGCCGGGCCAGCGTTTTTTCCAGCACGGGGCGCAATTCGCCGTACCGATTTTCAATTGTAAGATACACGCCGATATGATATGTCAGCGTCTCAATGGCCGGTACGTTTTCTTGCGCCAAAAGCCATTCCCATGCCGATAAAATGTCATTAAACACCGCCTCAACACTTTTCAGCGCGGCGGGGTCACGCTTTTGAATGTCCTCGAGCCGATTTTTCAGAATGTTAGAAAAATATTGATGATGGCGCGAGTGTGCAATTTCACATTCGGCGGTGTTCTCTGCCAGTTTTTCTCCGGCAAATTGCCGCCAAAGTTGGTGCATCGCATATTTTTCGGGGGAATTGGATGACGCTGGCCCGACAGACAAGGGCGAAAGCACGCCGCGTTCTACAAAATACGACAAGGTGGAAATGGAAAATTCCGCCACCGCTATTGCCGCATCAGCCGTGAATGGGTCGCGGAAGCGTGCCAAGCGGCTAAATTGATTTTGCTCCGCAGGGGAAAATTCACGCCAGGTATATTCCAGCACCGCATTCAGGTTTCCTGTGGCTGAATCCGCATCCAAAAAAGACAACCCTTCGCGAATTTGAGCCAGAATTTTGTCACAGGATAGGGTAGAAACCCAGCGCGCCGCCAATTCAATTCCCAATGGAATGCCGGAAAGCAAACTTGCGATGTCGAGAATAGCGCGGATATCAGCGGGTGTGGGGGTGAAATCATGTTTGATGCGCCGCGCATTTTGCACAAACAGTTCCACCACCGGCGGCGCCTCGGCTGTTTCATCATCCCCATCAATTTGAAAACCGCTCAGTTGAAAGGTGTGCTCCCACCGCGATGCCATGCGGCGGCGAGAAGTGAGAAGAATTTTTACCGCCGCCGTATTTTGCAGCAGTTTTTCAAGTACCGGAACTGCGTCCACCAGTTGCTCACAGTTATCCAGCAACAGCAAAGTTTCGCGTTTCGCAAAATAACTGCACAGTTGAGCCAGTGGGTCGCCCTGCTCACTGAAGTTTAAATTTACCACATTTCCAATGGATTGAATCAGCGTTTCTGTAGCATACACGGACGTTAGCGGCACGAAATAAATTCCGTCCAGAAAATGGCGGGACAAATCTTCTGCCAGTTGAACGGCGAGCCGCGTTTTGCCCACGCCGCCCCACCCCACAATGGTCAGCATACGGCAATCGGCAGACATTAATTTTGCAGCGGCGGCATCGAGTTCGGCCATACGCCCCACAAACGGCGTTGGCTGTTGCGGCAATGTTTCGCGGGGTGTCTCTGCGCCGGATTCGATGCGCTCAAACAATATGCGCGTTTCTGCCGAGGGCAGTACGCCCAAGTCGCGCTGCAACACCTCGGCACATGCGTGATATTGGGCAATGGCGGCAGTCCGCCGCCCCATCCTCGCCAGGATGAGCATTAATTCCCGGTGTGCCTCTTCGCGCCAGGGGTCAATTGCCACCAACCGCCGCCAATATTCAGCGGCCTGCGAAAATTGGCTGCGAGCGGTATGCAATTGCGCCAGCGAAAAAAGTGCATCCAGCATCTGCCCGGAAAAATGTTCACGCATTTGCAATGCCCATTCGCTAAATGCCTCTGCATCCGGCAGATAAAACCCCGCCAGAAATTCGCCTTTGTATTGGTTGACGGCTTCCGTCAGCGCGGTGGTTTTATCTTTGGGGGATGTCACACCGTGCGCACGCATCAATGCGGCGGAAAATTCCGTCACATCCAGGGTGTGGGGGATGTCGGTTTTGAATTGAACCGTGGTGCGGTTTATGGCAAATTCATCGGGAAACACTTTCCGCAGAGCGGACAGGGCTTTACGAAGGTTGGCTTTGGCATCGGTGTTGGGCATGTCGGGCCAAAACATACCGGCCAGTACATCACGGGTGTGCGGACTTTTTGTGGTAATCAAATAGCAAAACAACGCCAGCACTTTGTTGGTGGAGAAGTTGTTGATGGGCAGCCCATTCCGAAAAACCTGTGGCGCGCCAAATAAGTTGATTTGCAGTGATTTTTCGGAGGTCATTTCACGATCTTTTCACGATGACATGATAAATGAAAGGTAATTAATCAATTTTGCTGATAATTATCACTATACCATATTTCAGGTTTTGTTTAAAACCGTGGAGCAATGGCATGTCTCAGGTCAAGCATCAAATGGAAAGCAAAACATTTTGGCTAAAATGTTGGCGAAGTTCCACCGCGGATGACACGCCGGATGTATGGCGTTTTAGTCTGGAAGATCCACTCACCGGCAAGCGGCTGGGGTTTGCCTCATTGGAAGAATTGTTGACGCATGTCAAATCCACATTGAAAACAGTGAAAGAGGGTCAGATGGAAGAATAACACGTGAGGTTTTGTTTGAAATTTGGTAATAAAGTATCAACTATTTTTTTGAGGAGGCCAAAAATGGCAAGAACGACATTAATTAAATTCTTTTCAATCGCAACACTTTTACTGGCTGTCGCTGTATTTTCTTTTATGCCGGCAAAAAGCACATATGCGCAGGGCGGCGGCGTGCTTCAGCAGTCTGCCGCCACAGGCACGGCGTTCACCTATCAGGGGTCGCTAATTAAAAGTGGCACCGGGGTGAGCGACACATGTAACTTTAATTTTACACTGTATGACGCGCTCAGCGGGGGCAACGTTGTCGGGTCTCCGGTTGCCAAAAATAGCGTTTCCATTTCCAACGGCATTTTCACGGTTGATTTGGATTTTGGCGGCACGGCCTTCGATGGTAATGCCCGCTATCTGGATATTCAGGTGCAATGCACCGGCGATGCGAGCATGCAGCAACTTTCACCGCGCACCGCGCTGAATGGCACGCCGTATGCGCTCAGCCTCCGGCCGGGGGCGGTCATTAGCGGTTCGGTGGCAAGTGGCAGTAGCTTGGAAGTGGTCAACAGCGACAACAGCACCTCGTATGGTATTCATGGCCAAACCGACAGTGACACCAACG
>Ga0114931_10002437_pt1 | contig 23673 bp, 21 predicted proteins | sample 2SBtaG_FD_89579 | JGI IMG/M metagenome (GOLD analysis project Ga0114931, IMG submission 89579) | Deep subsurface microbial communities from Kolumbo volcano to uncover new lineages of life (NeLLi) - 2SBTROV14_V59a metaG | ecosystem: Environmental > Aquatic > Marine > Volcanic | place: Kolumbo... | reverse complement strand
GAGGGCGCGCGCAAAGCCGCCGTCGAATAACAGGTAGCTCGCCAAGTCGGCATCGGTGCCGGCGCCTACGTCGAGCATGCTGATGAATGCGCGCCCTAGACTCTTGCCAAACCGGACGCGGTTTGAAGCGAGGTACTCTGCTGCAACCTGCCCGATGTCGGTGGTTGGTCGCAGAATCAGCGAGCTCAGCAAACGGCGCTGTGTCAACGCGCCACGGGCTTTTGCTGCTTGGTTTATGCGCTCGAGAAACTCCGGGCCGTATGCGTGAATGCCATCGCGGAGAAAATCGTTGATGCGCTGTACATCGAGCAGATCGGTGTTCACGTGATCGAGAAGGAAGGCGTTGAGCACCTTTCCGAGCATGTAGGTCGCTCCCGGATACTTGCCGTCCTGCACGGCACGTCCCCCGCCGGGGTGCGGAGTCGACAGCCCCACGACCAACAAGCGGTTCATGCCGAGGTGAATCGAAGGCCCCATTGGCGTGTTGAGGCGCAGGCCTCCATCGCAGTGGATTTCGTCGCCAATCTCGACGGCCGGAAAGATCAAGGGAATCGCCGCGGATGCAAGTACGTGATGCTGGCCGATCCGGGCTCTGCGAACCAGCGCACGGACGCCTAGGCTCTTGGGAATTCCAACGCCCGGAGCTGCGTCGACGAAGATCACGGGCTGCCCGGTTCCGACGTGGGTCGTGCTGACCGTGAGAGCTCGAAGCGCGCCGCTGCGGATGTTATGCCGCAAGCGGCGCCAGCGAACGGTCCTACCTACGAGGGCCGAGAGCGGCGCCGGATCAAACACCCCGCGCGCCTGGCCGCTGCCCCCGAGAAGCACTCGATAGAGCCCCGCTGCCTGACGAAGCCCAAAACCCAGCACCTGCGGCAACTCGAGTTGTGTCCAAACGGAGACGAGCTCCTTCGCCGCGCTTGGGATGTCGGCGATGGACGATGCGACGAACGCGCCGTTGACCGCGCCAACGCTGGTGCCGGAGATGAGGTCGACCTTGGGCGCGTTGCCTCGCCTGTCGACGAACTCGCTGAAGATGTACTCGAGGACCCCGACTTCATATGCGCCCCGCGCGCCACCTCCCGAAAGTATCAAACCAAGACCACTCAACGTTCTTCCTCGTCTCCCAAGCGTACCAGCCCAATGGCGTTCTCGCAGAAATCCTAACCCTGGAGTAGGCGACGTATCTCCGGCGGAAGCCAGATGTCCCGATGCGGCAATCGGCGAAGCGCCTCGAGCAGCACCTCGGCACGGCGCCACGGGGGGGCTGTTGGCGAAACGTAGATCACCAGCTCGCCTGCGACCTTGCAAAGGCCCCCATCGATCGACGCTTCGTCCGGCAGCTCCTCTTCGAGGAGGGCGATCCCTAGGTGCGTCAAGGCTCGCTCCAACGCATCTAGCTGTCCCGCGAGGTCCACTGTCCGAAGGTGCCCTCCTGAGCCGAGCCCCGCAATCTGGTCGTCTTGCCGGTCGAGCTGCTAAGATGATCCCGCTTTGATTCGCCTGGCAAAACCGTGGATCGGGGAGGTGGAGCAGCGTGCCGTCGCGGCCGTGCTCGAATCTGGACAGCTGGTGCAGGGGGCTCTGGTCGAGCGGTTCGAGCAGGCAATCGCTGCCTTGGTCGGGCGCCAGTATGCGGTCGCCGTCTCGAGTGGAACGTCTGCGCTGCAGCTTGCGCTCAAGGTGTTGCAAGTTGGGGCTGCAGATGAGGTCCTGTGCCCGGCGTTGAGCTGGCCCAGCCCCGCGCATGCAGCTCGAATCGCAGGAGCCAAAGTGCGGTTCGTCGATGTCGATCAGGACGAATGGAACAGCTCCGCTGAAGCGCTGCGCGCGGCGCGGACCGGCGCCACAAAGGCGGCGATCGTGATCGACCAGTTTGGCAACCCTGCACGCGCAGCACAAATCCGCGACGCGCTCGGAGCCCTCCCCATCGTCGAAGATGCGGCGTGCGCGTTGGGTAGCCGCTTCACGGACGGACCGTGCGGTAGTCTGGGGAAGGTGTCGTGCCTGAGCTTTCATCCGCGGAAGATCCTGACGACGGGCGAAGGAGGGATGTGCCTCACCGACGACACCGACCTTGCCGACAAGCTCCGAATGCTGCGCAACCACGGACAGTTGGGTGGAGACTTCGTCGTCGCCGCAGGGAATTCTCGGATGACCGACATCGCTGCTGCACTGGGACTTGCGCAGCTGCAACGGCTCGACGAGATCCTCGCGCGAAGGCGTGAGCTCGCAACGCTGTACCACGAGGCCTTGGGTGGCGAAATGGGCGTGCAAACCACGCCTGCTGGAGCGGAATCCAACTATCAGACCTTCGGCGTAGTCCTTCCACAGGGATACGACCGTGACACGGTACGCGACAAGCTACGGGAGCGCGGCGTCGAAGCCGGTAGTCTTTCGTTCGCGATTCACAAGCTCGCTAGCTTCACGGGGAGCGACGCTTCGCTGCCCATCGCGGAGCACATCGCAGCGCGGGGCATCGCGCTTCCGCTCTATCCTCAAATGAAAAACGCCGAGGTCGGCGACGTCGTAAGGAGCCTTCGCGGGGTACTCGATGAATGACGACGTCGTCTTGGAGGTGAAAGGGCTTCGAAAGGTCTTCCACATCGGTTTTTTTCGGAAGCGTGTCGAGGCGGTAAACGGCACCAGCTTCAACGTGAGAAGAGGGGAAATCTTCGGCCTACTCGGGCCCAACGGCGCAGGAAAGACGACCACCATCAAGTCGATTCTGCGGCTGATCTTTCCAACCGAAGGCGATATCCGGATCTTTGGCCGCTCCGGCGGTGACCGCGAAGCGGCAAAGCGCGTCGGCTACATGCCGGAGAACCCCTACGTGTATCAGTATCTCAGGCCGCTCGAGTTTCTGGACCTATGCGGCCGCCTCGTCGGCATCCCGAAGGCAGCACGACGCGCGCGCTCCGAGCAGATGATCGACAGCGTGGGTCTTCGGCACGCGGTGGACCGGCCGATCGGAAAGCTCTCGAAGGGCATGATGCAACGAATCGGACTCGCGCAGGCTCTCCTCCACGACCCTGAGATGTTGGTGCTCGATGAGCCGATGAGCGGGTTGGATCCCATCGGCCGCAAAGAGGTGCGCGACATCTTGCTGGAGCAACGCGCGCACGGAAAGACGCTCTTGTTTACGAGCCACATCCTGAGCGACGTCGAGCTCCTATGCGATCGCGTCGTTATCATGCAGCACGGTAAGATCACCTCCGAAGGAAAGGTGCACGACCTCTTGGAATCGGCAGGCCGGCGGGTCGAGATTCAGCTCAGCGGGGCCTCGCCGTCGCTCAAGAATTCACTCGGCTCGCGTGGGACGGTCCTCGATGATGGCGCAGGCCACCTGACTCTTCAGGTCGAGGGCCAAAAGACCGTCGACGAGGTCCTTCGGATCTCGAACGCGGCGGGCGCGAGGCTCGATGCTCTGATCCCCGAAAGGCAGACGCTCGAGAACCTGTTCATGCAAAACGCGGCTTCCTGAGGCTCCTACTTGCTCCGGCTCGACGAGTCTCTAGATCTACCTCGTGACCGTCCGAAGGGTTTCACCAGGAGAGGCCGATGCGCTCATCAAAGAGGAAGGCTACCTCTATGTGGACGTTCGCTCCGTCCCCGAGTTCGATGCGGGTCACCCTGCAGGCGCGTACAACATCCCCCTGCTGCATGCGGCGCCGTCAGGTATGCGTCCGAACGCGGACTTCATGTCGGTGGTCTTCGCGGTCTTCTCAAAAGATGCAAGGCTCGTGCTCGGCTGCAGGACTGGGGTTCGGTCCTTGCGTGCAGCTCAGGCGTTAGTCGAGGCCGGCTTCGAACACATCGTCGACCAGCGCGCCGGATTCCACGGTGTGCGCGATCCGTTCGGCCGGCTCCGAGAGGCCGGCTGGCAAAGTGCCGGCCTCGAGGTCTCCTTCGAAGCACAGCCCGAAAGAACCTACGAAGCCCTTTCCGCCGGCAGCCGGCAAAAGCCGCTAACCAAATAGACTCGCCCAGAGGATGCCGGGAAGCCTTGCGAGCGATGGATCTGCGCTAAAATAAGTCATCTTTCGACCAACCGTGGCCGCGGTCTTGTTGTCGATGAACCAGGCAGGCCTGGGCCAGACCCGAAACGGGCCTCGGAGCACCGACTTCTGCGGCTTGTCGAACATGTAGGTATTGTGCACGATCCCACGCCCGGACCGAATGTCGTCGGACGGATGCCCCGGAAACGCGCCCCAAGTGGGCGTCACCAAGCCGTAGTTCAGCCCAGCCCAGTGATTCACCGCGATGCTGCCGTAGCGAAGGTTCGCGATCGCGCGTTCGACTGCGTCCGCCACGGCCGGGTCCTTGATGGATTTGGGGTGCACGATGATGCTGGCGTTGAGCGTGCCCCAGACCCGCTCATTGCAGAACGCGACCGCCTTATCGATGTACTCGACGATCGAGTCCGCGGACAGCGCAACCTCGCTGGTCTCTCCGCACCAGGACTCCGTGTTGAAGCAGATGTCATCGACTTGGTTCGGGTCCAAGTGATGGATCAGTGTCCATGGCACGTGTCCGTCGCCTTGAACGCCGAACTGATCAGCGTCTGGATGATGCTCCAGGAACATCTTCTGGCGGTCTTCGGCGCCTGGGTAATACGGCTTGCGATCCGCGGCCTTCCGGAATGCTTTTTGGAGCGATGCCAGGAGCGCCTCGCGCTGGTCCCACTGCTCGTGCTGAACGATGACCCGGGTCGCGGAGCAGTTGAACCCGGCATTGTTACATAGGGACGAGGCGATGTTGACACCCTGGAAGTCGAGATCCTTTTGAGACCAGGGGCCTGGGACGATGATGATGGGACTCACGTTACCGAGCTCGCACGTGAGGTGCTTGCGGTTGCGCGGATCGCGGTCGGCCTTGCGGCGCGCACCCTCTTCGCCAGCGCCAAACACGATGGCGTCGTGAGTCTTGTCCGAGCCTGTGATGTGGATCTCCTCGACCAGTCGATGCGTGCAAAGGTAGTCGCCTTCGGCCGCGCCTCCATACACGACCCGGAAGAAGCCGCGTTCGCGGAGCGGCTCAAACGCCTCGTCGATGATCGGGCCGAGATATTCGTTGACCGGGTTCATCTTGAGAATGACGACCTGGCCTTCGACGAAGAGCTTGTAGAGCGCATCCATAGGTCCGATCGAGGAGACGTTCCCTGCACCGAGAACCAGCGCGAGCCTTCCCTTGGGCGACTGCTCTCGATAAAATGCGGCTTGGTTCTCGCTCAATTGCTGGAGCTCGACCCCTGGCTGCATCCATACCTCTGCGGTGAACCCCTGAAAGAGCAACCCATCCCAGCCGTCAGCGGGAAATACCGGAGCGACCACCTGTCCGTCGGAACGCGTGTACGCCGGTTTTGGAAGCTGCGGCACGCCGTAGTCCTGGATGTCATGCAATGAGGTGATGAGCAGGGACAGGTTCTTGATGACGGCGGCGGGGCCCGCCAGCCACTCTTCGCCCTCTTCGGCCGTGCCAAACGTCATCCCCTTGGCTTGCATGGACGCTCGCACCCAGCGCTGGGCAACCTCGACGCATCCGTCTCTGAGATGCTCGAGGAGCTCGATACGCTCCTCGATGTCGAGCGCCGCCCACTCCTGCCTGTGGTCTTCGAGGATGGCGAGCGCCTCGTCGATCTTCGACTGCGAGGTAGGCGCGATTCGGTGCTCCGCTTCGGGAATGGCAGCGGAGCCTTGAGCTTCGATGATGGCTTGAGTCACAGGGCCTCCTTCATGACGCGGATAGCGAGGACATGTTGGGGTGTTCGTCCGCAGAGATCAAGACCTCCCGAACCTCGTCCAGTGTATCGCATACGCGGGCTGGCGGAAGGCTTCGAAGAAAGACTTTGCCGTAGCCTTTACGGCGCATTCGCGAGTCGAGGATGGCGACGATGCCGCGATCCTGGCGGGTGCGAATCAAGCGACCAAATCCCTGTTTTAGCGAGAGCGCCGCGGCTGGTACGAGGTATTGCATGAAGGCTGATTGGCCGGCTTGATCGATCTGTTCGCAACGGGCGGCCACGACCGGATCGCTTGGAACGTCAAACGGGAGCTTGTCGATGACCACGAGCCGAAGCGCCGAGCCGGGGACATCGATGCCCTCCCAAAAACTAGCGGTCGCGAACAACACCGCACTGCCTTGGTCGCGAAAGCGGTCGAGCAAGGTCTGCTTCGGAGCGTCCCCTTGAACGAACCATTCGCAGTCGATCTCGTCGCCCACGCGCTTCGCGAGAACGCGCATCATGCGAAGCGAGGTAGACAGAACGAACGCGCCTCCCCCTGACATTCGAATGAGCTCGAGGATCTCTTTGGCGGCGGCATCGGGAAAATCCGACTCGCGCGGGTCTGGCAAGTGCGTCGGCGCATACAAAGCGGCTTGCTCCTCGTAGCGGAAAGGCGACTCGACGACGGCTTCGCTGACTTCAGTATCGATCCCAAGGCGGCGCTTCACAAAGCCGAAATCGCCAGCAGTAGTCAGCGTGGCGCTCGTAAATACCAAGGCGGGAACCCGCTCGTGAAGACGCTCGCGCAGCAGGGGGCCGACGTCGATCGGGCTCGAGCCTACCGCCTGGCTGCGCGCCCCTCCCTGAACCCAGCTCACTTGTCCTGGGGCTTCGAGGGACCCCAGCGCATCGCGGAGCTGGTCTGCGCGCCTCGCGATCTGGAGGATGTTTTCCCGGGGCGGCCGGGTGTTTCGACATGACGCTGCGAGCTCCGCGAGGACGTTGTCCAATGCAAAAAGAGGAGCTTCGGGAATCGCTTCGGGAGGTAACGGCGCTCGGCCTCCGTTGGGGTTTTTTGGAAGCGCGCCAAAGAGGGTCGCGGCTTTCTGAAGCACCGCGTCGAGGAGCCGGTTGCGCTGCGCTTCGGTCTCGCGCGCGTGCCGGAGCACCGCGCCGGCATCCCGCACTAGGCGTTCGAGCATCGCTGTCGAAAGACGCGAGCCGAAGAAAAGCGTTGCGGTGTCTTCGATTTGATGCGCCTCATCGAAAATGACCGAATCGTAATCTGGCAACACCGAAGCAAAGGCGGTGTCGCGGAGCGCTAAGTCGGCAAAAAACAAGTGGTGGTTGACGATGACGAGCTGAGCGTCCTCCGCGCGCCGGCGTGCGCGCGTCACAAAGCACTCGTCGTAGTAATCACAGCGAACGCCAATTCGGGTATCCGATCCGCTCACCACGCGGGCCCAGATTGGGTCTTCCTCGGCAACCGATGCGAGGGCTGCGCGGTCACCGGAGTCGGCTGTTTCGAGCCAGCTCTGCACTGTGGGCAACGAGCGCGCAAAGCGCGGCTGCATAGCCTCTGCGCTCGTCACCAGCTCTTGAAACCGCCGCAGGCAGACGTAGTTGCCCAAGCCCTTGACCGAGGCAGCGTCGATCTCGATGCCGAGGTGGCGCCTGAGGGCCGGCAGGTCCTTTTCCATGATCTGGTCCTGCAGCGCGCGCGTACCCGTAGACACCACGACGCGGCGGCCGCTCAGTGCGGCCGGGATCAAGTATGCCCATGTCTTCCCGGTCCCCGTCCCGGCCTCGATCAGCGCAGCGCCATCGTGCCTCAGCACATCTTGCACGACGCGAGCCATCCGAACCTGGCCAGGACGATGCTCGTAACCGGCAACGCCGCGAGCCAGCGGCCCCGTCGGTCCAAGCAAGTGACCGGCATCCATATGCGTCCTCTAGCACGTGGCGCTGCCGCTGCCTCGGCGACACGCTATACAGGGCATCACCGTGATCCCCATACGCGATATCAACGAAACGCGCCGCACTCCCGTCGTCACATGGGCGCTCATCGGCGCGAACGTGCTCATCTTCATGGTGAGTCTGAGCCTGGGGAAGGCGGGGACCGAAGCAATGGTGATGCGCTTGGGCGTGATCCCTGACGTGATCGTGCATGGCAACTGGACCGTTGCACGCGCCGAGGGCGGGGCGGCCGGAGCCTGGGTGACGCCATTTACGAGCATGTTCCTACACGGAGGGCTGTTGCACCTCGCTGGCAACATGCTCTTTCTGCACGTCTTCGGCGACAACGTGGAAGACGCGCTCGGGCGGGTCCGGTTCGTGCTGTTCTATCTGCTGTGCGGGCTCGGCGCTGTCCTGGGACAGATCCTGGTCGACCCGAATAGCACGGTGGCGATGATCGGCGCGTCCGGGGCGATTTCGGGCATCCTAGCTGGATACATGACCCTGTACCCACATGCCCGGATCGTGACGCTCATTCCCATCTTCATCTTCATTCACTTCATGGAAGTGCCAGCTGCGATCTTCATCGTCCTGTGGTTCCTGCTCCAGCTCGTGCTGGGCTACTTATCGCTCGGCACCATCGCGGAAGGCGGTGGCGGCGTTGCATGGTTTGCGCACATCGGCGGCTTCCTGACGGGCCTGGTATGGGTTCGTGTGCTGTACCGAAAGCCTAAGGCGCGTCCGCGGGGGCTGTTTCCTTAGCGGGAGGCGCCTCTTGGACGTCCTTCGGCTGGGGAGATGGAGATGCCGGCTCGGGCTTCACTTCCCCGACGGGCGCCTGCACGGGCGCTCTCGCTTCGTTTTCAGGCTCCGCAGGCGCCGGATCCTTTGGTTTGCTAGCAGGCGGCTGCGCGGGGGCTTTTGCCTTGGCTTCGCCGGCAGGCGGTTGCGCAGGCGCCTCTGGATTGTCCTCGCTTGCAGGCGGAGTAGCCGCCGTCTCGGTGCCCGAGGTGACTTGCTGCGCCTCGGCAGATCCGTCCGGTCGGAGTGTGATGTCGACCGTAGCGGCCATGCGGCGCGTCTCTTCCGTGAAATCCTTGCGCGTCACGGACTTGCTCGCCGTTTGGTAGCCATCCATGGACACCAGGATCTTGCGGGACTTCGGCATCGACTTGAACCGGAGCTCGCCCGGCGTGGTGACCTCCCCGCCCCCCACTGCGCTTGCTCTTGCGCCCGCCGGGGTCGTGATGACTTGAACGACGTAGGGAAGCGGGGCGAGCAGCAGATTCACCGAAGCTTGGTCCGCCTCCACCGTCACATGCTTCCGGCGAGCCAAGTATCCGCGTGCTTTGGCGAAGAGCGACAGCTTGGTGCCGGCCTCGTATTCGAGCTCGAGTGGCGTGCGCCCCACGCCCTTGCCATCAATGCTGACGAATGCGCCCGATGGGCGGGAAAGAATCTGGAACTTCACCATGGCGGGGACTGCCGCCTCAGGAGGGGCTGCGTTGGTTTTGGCAGCGGGCTCCGTGGCTTCAGGGTGAGCTGCCTGCTCGGCCGCCATGTCTGGTTGCACGGCTTGGGCTACTGCCGGTTGCGCCGCGGGTACGACGGCGGGCCGGGCCATCTGAGCAGGTTTCTGAACGGGTTCTTCGGACTGCCCGAAATACGCCGCTGCCCGCTCGATCAATCCGTTCGCCAAGCCGAGCTGCCACGCTGCAATCGCTGCAGCGCCGAGGAACAGTAGAAACAGGAGCAAGAGCATCCAGCCTCGCGAGCGTGGCTTCTCGGGCGTGGGCCGCGTCGTCCAAACGGGCTCCATCACCTGTGAAACTTTGAACGCCTCGGCGGGAACACCTGGCGCCTCGGGAACTGGCACGCCAGGCGGCGGGACCGTCGCAACACCGGGATTGAGCAAGCTGGCGTCGATGACCTCGCCGGGTGAAGGACCGAACGAGTCGGCAACCGATGGGGCGAACAGGTCGGGGATGGCGCCCTCTAGCGGTGAAGCCGTGGCGGCGGGCACCACTGGCGTGGCCCGTCGCTCCGCAACGAACGCTGATGCAGCTTCCTTGGTAATCACCGTTGCGTCGGCATCGGCGGGGAAGTCCGACTCCGGGTAATCGTGAATCTGAGTCGTCTCGTGATCGAGAAAGTCGTCTTCCGCGTCGAGCTCGTCCATCGCGGGCGCGGCAGCGCTACTCGTGCTCGCGCTTGCGCTCATTCCCGCACCGCCAAAGGCAGACATCGCTCCGCGGGACGGAGCGTCGGAAACGGACCGTCTGCTTTGGAGAGGCGCCTCTTGACGTGCGCTGAAGGCCCCACGAGCTGCTGCGACACGGTGGTCACCGATCTGCTTGCTGACATGACGGGCGCGCTCTGCACCGGATTGGGCTTCGCGTTGCGCGACTTCGCCCGCTCGACCTTCTTCGAGCGCGGAAGCGAGAAACTCACTCACGTGACGGACCTTGGTTCGATCTGCCTCGACTAGATCGCCGGGGTCCGAAGCCGCTGCCGAGGGCGGTCCGGCTCCGTCTTTGCCTTGCTCGAAGACGCCGGGGTGCCTGCGGTTCTCGGCAATGCATTGCACGACCGCGCGGGACTCATGATCCATCTTGATGAACTTGATCCCCATGCCCGCCGGAGCCTGCGCGTCGCCCTCATCACGCCGCCACACCACGCGCCCTACGCCATGGATCAACGTCGATTGGTCTCGAAGGATGAACTCGAACTTCAGAAGCGTACCCACGGCCAGCGGCTTCTTGGCCTTGATGAATACACCCCCGCGCGAGATGTCATTGCTGTACCGTTCGATGAAGTCCTCGAGCGTGGCGCTCTTGTAACGGATCTTCAACGAAAGCAGCGTGCGCTTGTCCTTGCGTGCATCTGCCATGTTATATTGTCTACAACCCCCAGCTTCAGCGTACCCACCGATTCGTGAAGCAACAAACGATTCGACGAGAAAAAGGCATTCACGAAGGGTTAACGAGGACCGATAGATGCGCATGGACGTCGCGTTGCGCGCCTGAGGTAGTCCGAAGTCGCACATCGGTGTCGACGGGAATGCCCATGTTTACACCGTGTAATTCAACCAGCCACTGAGATTTCGAACAGTGACTAATCGTCGCCCTGTGAATCAAAAAGCCGGTGCGAAAGAGATCTCGCAGCGTGCTCGCGAACTGCTCCGCGGTCGGTCCGATTTTGACGTGACGCGTGGACCAGGGACGTCCGGGCGAAGCTATGTGCCCGACGCTGAGGGCACATGCGTCGGCGAGCGAGTCGGCATCGACATGCACCTCTATGCCTCCCAAAGACGACTCGACGCGCTCTATCGCTTCGCGCGCCCACAGTTCCGGTCGGCCGCCGAGTCGTGCCAGTGAGGGCTCCAGGGAGTCGCGGAGCTCCGGCAGGACATCCAAGAGCGGCGTCAACGCAAACCCGCGGTTCTCGAGCTCGCGATGTGGCACGCGAAGCCCGGGGGATTTGTAGGGGCCACGCTGATCCCAAAGCAGGTCGAGATCGACGCTGCGCGGGCCCCATCGCTCGTCGGGAACGCGATGGCGGCCGAGACGACGCTCGGTTCGGAGCAAGACACGTAAGAGCTCAGGTGGCGTAAGCAGGGTCTCCACGCGAAATGCTGCGTTCAAATAGCGTGGCTGTGGCGGTCCCAAGGGCTCGGTCTCGTAGATCTTCGAGACCTCCCTCACCACGATTCCCTCGCGTGCGCTCAATAAGGCGCACGCGGCCCGGATCGATGCCTCCCGTGCACCAAGGTTCGACCCCACTCCAACGACGACGACGTTCACAGAACCCAGTCCAATTAAAAGGGGACAGTCCCCTTTTTCCTAGGGTTAATTAGGGCTACGTTCACCGCATGTCGGAGATGCCGCTTTTCGAGCGTCTTCAAGGCCAAGACCATGACGACGAGGAACGTGTCTTTCGCGTGAGCGAAGTCAACCGTGCGGTGCGCTTCGCGCTGGAGGACAACTGGGCCAACGTGCTCATCGAGGGGGAGCTATCAGACGTCCGGCGCGCGAAAGGTCACGTCTATTTCACGCTGAACGACGAGGAAGACCCTGCGCAGCTCCGGGGGGTGATGTTCCAATCCGACGTGCGGCGAACGAAGGCGCCCCTCGAAGACGGTGCCCGCATTCGATTTCGGGGGACTCTGTCGCTCTACACGGCGCGCGGTCAGTTCCAGCTCATTGCGCGGTCTGCCAAGCTCGCCGGCGAAGGCGACCTGGCTGCCCGGTTTCGAAAGCTGCGCGCAAAGTTGGAGGCCGAGTGATTACTGGACTCCGAGCGAAAACGTCGTCTTCCGGAGCTTCCGAGCGTGGTGGGCGTCGTTACGAGCCGGTCGGGCGCGGCGTTGCGCGACATCATGCGCGTAGCGGCTGAACGGTGCCCCGTGCGGATCCTCATCGCGGACTGCCGCGTACAGGGAGAGCAAGCGCCCAAGAGCATCGTCTCGGCGCTTGCGCTCATTCAAAGAGTCGAGGACTTGGATGTCGTGATCGTCTCGCGCGGTGGAGGCTCCGCGGAAGACCTTTGGGCCTTCAATGACGAAGGGGTTGCCCGCGCGATCGCGAGTTGCCGCGTTCCTGTCGTGAGCGGCGTCGGGCACGAGGTCGACGTCACGATCGCGGACTTGGTCGCGGACGTGCGAGCCGCAACGCCATCCAACGCCGCAGAGATCGTCGTCCCGGAGCGCGAAGCACTGTTGCGAAACGTCCGGTCTTTGGAACGGCGGCTGACTCAAGCATTCGATAACCGCGTCGGCGGTCTTCGGCTTAGACTCGAGCGTCTACTGCGGCCGCTCTACAGCGCTCGGCGTGTCATTGTTCCGGTTCGCCGGGAGCTTCTCACATTGCAAGAGCAGCTACGGCAAGCACAAGGATCGAATCTCCGGCGGCAACGCGAGCGGCTTGCCGAGCTTCATCGACGTCTGATGCGCCTGGATCCTCGCTCGGTGCTCCGCCGCGATCAACGCCAGCTAGCCGCACTGGCAGCGAGGCTCAGGGATGCCGGCCATGTGCCCATTCGACGCCGGCGCGAACGCTTGGTCGCCCTCTGGTTCAGGTTGCAGGGTCGAGGACGGCCGCTTGTCCGTGAAGCCCGCGCCGTGTACGCAGAGCTCTGTGCGCGCCTCGACGCCCTGTCCCCACTGCGTGTGCTCGAACGAGGATACGCGATCGCCCTTCACGAGGGGACCGGCCGCGCCATTCGAAGCCAGTCTGACGTGAAGGAAGGCGATCGGCTTCGTGTCCGGGTGTCGGACGGGGAGTTTCCCGCGAGGGTCGGAAGCGATGACTGAGCCCGTTCGCCTCGGGATCTTCGGCTGGCCGGTGGCTCACTCGAAGTCACCTCAGATGCATGAAGCCGCCGCGCGCGCGCTCGGCATCGACCTGCGGTACGAGCGCTTCGAAGTCGCACCCGGTGATTTGGCAGAAGCGGTGCGGCGCAAGCACGACGCCGCGATCGACGGATACAACGTCACCGTGCCGCATAAGCAGGCGATCATGAGACTGATCGACGAAGTCGCTCCCGCGGCGCAAGCGATCGGTGCGATCAACACCGTCGTGCGCGTGGATGGTCGGTACGTGGGGCACAACACCGATGCCCCCGGCTTGGTGCGTTCGCTGCAGGAGGCAGGGGTGCAGGTGGGTAGCTCGCGCGTGGTCGTGCTGGGTGGGGGCGGCGCAGCGCGTGCGGCGGTCGTGGGGCTCTCGCATGCAGGCGCTGACGAAATTGTGGTGCTTTCGCGAAGGCCTGAGCAAAGCGAATCGCTCATCGAGTCACTGATGACGCAGGTGGAATGCAGCCTGGAAGCGGCGCCGCTCAGTGAGGCAAGCTGGTATTTCGAAACGGCAACACTGCTGGTCCAGGCGACGAGCGCAACGCTCGAGTCGAACCCGGGCGCCCTCGACTTTGCGGCGGCGCTTCCCATCGACACGCTACCGGCGAACGCGGCCGTCGTCGACGTGGTCTACGAGCCGCTCAAGACCTCGGTGCTGTCAGCCGCCGAAGATCGTGGGCTGTCGATCATCGACGGCCTTGGGATGTTGCTCCACCAGGGTGCGATCGCTTTCGAGATGTGGACGGGTTTCGAGCCCCCGCTCGCCGTCATGCGTGCCGCGTTGAGCCGCTAACGGCGATCACATCAAAACGCCGTCGATGGGCTCGATGGGTGATGGGATGCTCGTTTCACCAAGTTGCTGGCGTAGGTCGATCTCGATGATGCGGCATAGAGCCGTCATCGGGGTATCATTATCCTCGTTCTCGAAGGGGTTTTTCAGCGAATTGCCGAGCTCCTCGACGATCATGAAGCCGAGGCAGATCACGATCACTGCGACCACTTCGAAGACCGCGGCCCTGGTGCCTGAGCGCAAGAAGGCGATGGGAATCGCGATGCTGCTCAACCACACCAAAGCACGCGAAATGAAACGTACCTCGTCGGGGAAGGCGGTGTTCTTGATCCGTTCACAGCCGCCCTGCACGTCATAGAGGCGGTTCAGTGTCGAATCGAGCTGCATCAAGACGAGGTGTTGAGAGGTGTCGGTGCCGATCGACTGAGCAAGCCGCTCTCCTTGGCACCGATTGAGCCGTGTGGCCTTGTTGGCGTAGGTTTTTAGGTCCGCGAGCTCGTCCGCCGACAGAAAGCTCGCGAGCTCGTCCCAGGACTGCTGTCGGCGCAGGCTCAGGCGGAGGGCGTTGCAGTAGGCGATGTGCCTGTGAAGCAGCTCGGTTTGCAGCTTGGCAGCATCCTCGGGAGCAAGGATTTTCGGAACATGTTCACATGTCAGCAGCGTGATCACTTCGCGCGCAAAGCTGCGGCTTTCGTTGACCAGGGCGCCCCAAAGAATCCGCGCTTCCCACCATCGTTGATAGGCTTCGTTGAATCGGAACACGAGGAAGATGCCGATCACCGTTCCAAGCAAGCCGATGGCACCGGCAGAGAACACGTCGGTTTGTGGAACGTCCCAATGGGCCGAAACGTAAACGATTCCTTCCTCGACGATGAGGACGGCGGCGATGAGTCGCCAGTTGTGCAAGATGAACCGCGTGACGGCCCGCTTGAAGCCGGTGCCCCCTCGAACGATCATTCGCCCCCAAGCTCGGCAACGCCAAACATCTCGGCAGCATGCACGAATACCAACTCTTCAGCTTCCATGGTGGGCTCTGGTGAAGCATCGATCCCGAGCGTGCAATCCTCGATCGCAAAGAATTCCTCCGACAGCATCAGCTCGTCGGAAACGCGAACGCCTTTAGGTAACGGCAACGTCCCCATGACCAAGCCCCCATTGAACAGGCAAGCCACTTCATGACGTATGCGTCCGCTGTCCTCGTGAAGACCCAGCAGCGTGTTTTCCCCCGGCACGACGACCAACACCGCCTTCCGCTGCAACGCCAGGAACGGAATCGTCCGAGGCTGCTCCGGCAGACTCACGTTCGTCATTCGAAAGAACCCTTCGTCCCCGTTCAGAAACGGCAACAGCCCCAACCCTTGCGGCACGTGCAAGGTGCCGATCACCCAACCGGTAGGCGTAAACAAGCGCACCGTCGTCGCAGAAGGGGACACTCTCCTCCGCCCTAAATACCCGACATCGGTCTATTCTTGGGAGAAAGATCGCGACGACGGAACCATCCCTGCTGCGTACGCCGCGGCGTCACATCGGAAACGAACCCTTGGGATCTTTGCTGTAGAAACCCTGTTATTTCAGGTGCTTGAGGGCCCGGATCCTGTCCCCTTGGGGTGTCAAAGTGTCGTGTTGGGGGGACGGGGAGATGTCAAAATGGCAGGGAGAAGGGGGCTGGGGCGCGGGGATTGTTGGACAAACCGGGGGTGGGAGGCTGGCATGGGACGTGCATTGGCTTTGGGGGTCATGCGCCGAACGGGTATCTATCTCCTTGTGATCCTAGCAATCGTGGTCGGGGCCGCGGCGGTCGTAGACGCCGCCGTGGTCACCGATCGCGAGCGTATGGACGAGTTCATCGACTCGGTGACGGGACATGTTTCGGAGTCCCGCATCGACAATGCGCTCCGCTATGCTGACCCATCGAAGGTCACGATGGAGCTCGTGCACGAAGGACACAGGCGCCGATACAGCGAGCGCAATGCGAACGATCTCAAGCCCGACGCGCGCAAAGTCCTCGCGTCTCTGCAAGGTTCGAAACTGCACTTGATTCAGGAAAGTGTGTCGATAGACGGGGAACGTGCCCGAATCGCGCTGCGGCTTCGCACCGACGCAGGCCTCGCCGATACAGTGTTCGATCTCCGTCGCGAAAACGACCAGTGGTTCTTGCGCCGCGTGACCGTCAACTAGTCCTCTTCAAAGCAGACATCCTGCGCAGCAATCCCGTGGACGCGCAGCAACTTCACGCGCGCCCGGTCGCCGCGAACGATCTCGACCTGGGATTTGGAGACGCCGAGCGCCTTGGCCAGTAGCTTCCTGAGCCCGTCGTTCGCGGCGCCGTCCACCGGCGGAGCGGTGAGTGCGACTTTGAGAGTGCCATCTTGGACTCCAACGACACGATTGCGGCTTGCACGCGGCGCAACACGGACTTCAAACGTGACCGCGCCGTCCTGTTCCCGAATACGGAGCTCAGCCATCACCTAACCAAACCGACTTGACCCGAGAGGCGAACCCAGCGAGATTTCTGCCCGATGCACCCGATCCTGTTCAGCATTCCCACTCCTTGGGGCGCAATCCCGATCTACTCCTACGGTGTGATGCTGGGAAGCAGCCTGCTCTTTGCTTGGTATTTCATCATGTACATGGGCAAGAAGGTCGAGGGGTTCAACCGGGAGCTGCTGGCGAATTGCTTCACGTGGACGGCAGTCGGCGCCATCATCGGCGCGCGCCTGCTGTACGTCTTCACCAACTTGGACTCATATGACAGCCTGGGCTCTTGGTTCGATCTCCGCTCTGGCGGCTTGGTAGCTTACGGTGGATTCCTGGGCGGATTCGTGACGGCCTGGGCTTTCTGGAGAATCAAGAAGATCTCCCTGCTTCCCTTTGCGGACCTCGCAACGCCCACGCTTGCTTCTGGGCTGATGTTCACACGCGTTGGCTGCTACCTTTATGGATGCGATTATGGGCGGCCGCTCGGAGACAAGGCCGCAAGCTGGCTGAAGGCCGCTGGCACCTTCCCGAAGTGGGACGCCGCGGCGTATCCCGCATTCGCCTGCAACCAGACGATCAACGGATCGCCCGCATACGAGCGCCACCTCAATGAAGGCCTTCTCACGAGCGATGCCCTGAGCTCACTGCCGGTACATCCGACTCAAATCTACGCATCAGCGGCCGGCTTGCTGTTGTTCGTGTTCGCGACCTGGTTGCTGACCCATCGGACATTCCGAGGTCAAGTTCTAGTGACAATTGGCGGGTTGTACGCGCTGTGGCGCTTCCTCATCGAATATCTTCGAGACGATCCTGAGCGCGGCTTTGCTTTTGGGTTTTCCACCTCGCAACTCATTTCCCTTGCGATCATTCCGGTTTGCATCATCGCATACGTCCACCTCAGAAAGCGGGCCAAAGAAAACGGCGACGTCCAGCTCCCCTCGTGGGCGCTCGATTCAGCCACCCAGCCCGCCGGCGCAGCCGCTCCCGCGGACGATCGCCCGGCGAAGTATCGGCCGAAAAAGATCAAGAAGAAGTAGCTGCGCCTATTTCTCTGCAGCTTGCTTGGCACGATTGAAAGCTTCGAGGACGCGCGGCGATGTGCGCACCGTGTCGAGCTCGAGATTTGGCTGCAAGGCCAGGGCCGCGCGAAAGGACGCTTCGGCGAGGTCGGCTCGGTCGAGCGCAACGTAAGCGACGGCGAGCTCTTTTTGAATGGTCACGATCTGTGTCGACGTGAGGCTCTGGGTTCCGAGCAATCGGTTCCCGAGCGATACCGCCTCTGCGAACTCTGCTTTTTCGACCTGCTGAATGAGGTCCGGCAGCGCGCTCTCAACTCGGTCCTGCGCCGCCTTGGCCGCCCCGCCGCCAGCTGCGCGCAGGAACGCGGCGGACGCTTCGACACGGCCTTCGCCAGCCAACCTCAAATCAACCAAGGGAACCAAGACCACCTTCCCGCGCTCGATTGCGGCGCCCGCGTTGAACTGCCGTAAGCGCTTCAGCGACCGAGGGCTGTCAGGCATGTAGATCTGCGCGATCTTGGCAAGCGTTTCACCTGGGCTCACGACGTGCCGCAACGGGTAGGGCACCAGCAGCTCCGCTCCCTCATCTGGCTGGACGCGCCGATTGCCCTTGTTGGCCTCGATCAAGGTCGAAGCTCGCGCTTCTTTGGCGTAGAGCGCTGCGGCGATCGACTTCCACGTGTCGCCCTCGCTCACCCGGTAAAAGCTGACCATCGGAATGAAGATCCAGCTCCCGGGCACGAGTCCCGTCGAGCCGGGCCCTCGTAGGCGATTTGCCTCACGCAAGACCGCCTCGCGCGTGGGGTCGCCATAGTAGCGCTGTGCGATCGACGCCAGGGTATCCCCCTCTTGCACCGCATGGGTGTACACGGCCTGCGCCTGAGCGCCCGCTGCAAGGGCGACGAGTGCGACACTCGACAGCAGCAAGATGCATACTCTCTTCACCGTGTTGCCTCCGGAGCGCCGCCTACGGATGTTGGCTCGGCGAGGGTTGCGCGGTCATGTACGGTGTTCCCCGTCTCTATCAAGATTTCGTGTTCGACAGGCACGAAGTATGGGTTGCTGTACTTCACGTAGTGTCTGCCCGGCTTGAGGGGAATCCTGCGTGCCGCCGGCGTGGTCAACACTTGCTGTCCGTCGACCTGCACGTGCGCCCAGGGATCAGCGCTTACGGTCAGATACCCGGCTGTCGCAGGATCGAGCACGGTGGGGGCGTCGGCAGCTCGCGGCCCGGACCAGCGTCCGCTCACCGCTTGGACCGTAAGCCCCGAAAGAAGCAGAGCGACGAGCGCAAGCGCTTGCCACTTCGCAATGCCCCGCAGGAAATCACCGTCACGGCGGCCGTTTCGAAGTACACGCGGCGCCACGGCCGAGAGGACTTCGTCCGTTTGGTCGCCCGTCATGATCCCGATCTCGTGCAAGAACATGACCAGCCGCGCGTTGTGGCTCATCGGCACGCGCGGCGCCAGAAACTCCGTGAGGTCATCGATGAGCGCCTGAGTGGTCGGATAGCGATTGGCCGGCATTTTTTGCAGACAGCGCGCCATTATTCGCTCGAGCTTACGGGGAACATCCACGCCGAGCTTCTTGGGCGGTTCGTAACGATCGAGCCGGATCTTCTGCATGACGGTGCGAGATTCGTCCTCGACGAATGGCTTGCGGCCGGTGAGCATTTGGTAGAACACGATGCCAACCGAAAAAATGTCGCTGCGAAAATCGAGCTTATCGCCCAGGATCTGCTCGGGGCTCATGTAGCTCGGTGTCCCTAGCCCCGTGCCCGTTTCGGTCAAATCGCCAAAGCGCTCGTGACGGGCGATACCGAAGTCCATCAGCTTCACGTCGCCTTGCATCGACACCATGACATTGGCTGGCTTGATGTCCCGGTGAATGATCCCTCGGAAGTGCGCGTAGTCGAGGCCGCGCGCGAGCTGGAGCATGATGATCGCGGCGATGTCCGGGGGCAAGCGTGGAGCACGCTCGAGCAGGTCGTAGAGATCGATCCCGTCGACGTACTCCATGATGATGAACATCGATCGCCCATCTTTGATGAAATCGATGACGTGCAGGATATTCTCATGCTGGAGCGACGCCATGAAGTGTGCCTCGCGTTCAAAGCGCTCGGCGAACTGACTGTCGATCGCGATCGACGGCTTGAGCGCTTTGATGGCGACCCGCCGGTTGAGCGGTTCCTGGATCGCTTCGTAGACGACGGCCATGCCCCCGCTTCCGATTTCACCCAGAACGCGGCACGTTCCGATTCGCTCAACCATCGCGATCCATCACACTAGGTGGGGGCTTGACGGGTGTCAACGATCGGCAAAAGATCGGAAAAAACCGACACTTAGGGCGGAGATTCGCCTGCGGGTGCCGGAAGCACGCAAAGGCCTCGTTCGAGCTGATCGCTGCCCCCGCGCCCGTCGCGAATCACGAAGTTGAAACGCACCAACATCCCTTCCTCGGGCACTTCCTGAAATGGCTGCCACTGCGTCAGGACGGAGCGTGCAGGGTCTGTAATGAACGAAAAGGTGCGCTCGAATGCGCCGCCATCCGCAAGCCAGCTCACCTGGATCTCCTCGACGAGGTCGAGGTCATCGACCGTGTATGACTGGAGGCTATCCGGAGTCACGTGAAGATTGATCGTCGAAGGCGCGCTCCCTGCAAGCGGATGGGCGCTCCGCTCTGCGTCCGTAAACGCATGGAGGTCAGCCTTGCATCCCGTGCGAGGCGCGGTTCGCGGCACGCCTTGATCGTAGGGAGGCGGCCAAGGGCGTCCGTTGAAGAGCACGGTTGAAATCTCGGGATTGAGGTTCGGATCGTCGGGCGTGGTCTCGATCGGGACGACCACCGTGACGAACCGGCCTTCCCCGGCAGGGTCCTCGCAGGGCGACAGGTCGTCGGTCTCGCCGCGGATGAAGCGAAGGATCGCGTCTCGGGCAGGCGGGCCATCTGCGCAAAGGGCTCCCTGTAGGAGAACCGTATCGGCCTGCGCGTCTTCCAACTCCTTTTGAGACGGCGTCCGAAAGCCCATGACGGGCATGGCGAGGGGATCTGCCGGAGGCGCCTCGCTGCAGCCATCGCAAGGCTCTATCGGGATCCCGCAAATCGGCGGCCCGATGAGCGTCTGCTGTGGAATGCAGGCGACGAAGCTCCACTGCAGGACCGGAGGGGTCAAGGCAGCCACCCCTGACTCGCCCGAAGGCGGTGCCCCTTGGTCGGTCACCACGAGCGAAACCTGGACGCCATCACCGGGCTCGGGGTTCGCTCGCCCCGGCTTGCCCTCTACCGCGACCAGCGCGGCCACGGCGCGCAGATCGGTCACCGCCGAAGCGGGCAGAAAGCTCTCGCTGCAAGCCATGATCGCGGACAGGAGGCTGAGTCCTGCGATCCCCACACGATGCCCCGGCCTCATAGCTCCCCCCGAATTCCGAGCGACGGAATGATCGGAAGCCCGAGTAGCGGGCTCTGCTGGCTGAAGTCGAAGTTGTAGATGATTCCCTCTTGGTTTTGGTGATTGTAGACATTGCGGATGTCGAGGAACACCGCGAGCTTCCAGCCTTGGAAGACCCACTTCTTTTGAATGCGGATGTCGAGGCGATTGAAGAGAGGGTTTCGCAAGCTGTTCACCCGGCCGTCGATGGGGATGTAGACGTCATTGAGCGCGTCGTAAATCGAGCCGATGACCGGCGTGTCGGGATTGCCGCTCACGAGACGAAAGGTTGCGCCGATCTCCCAATTGCGCGGAAAATTGTAGACGAATGCAGCGGTGAGAATGTGCGTTTGATCGAAATCGAACAAGCGCCACGGCTCGAGCGGTCCATCCTTACGTTCACTGCGCGAAAGCGTGTACGAGAGATAGCCGAAGTACTGCCGCCCAGTCGCCGGGCGAATGTGGATGCTGAATTCGGCGCCATAGATTCGCCCGATGCCGCCCGTCACGTAGAAGGGCGCCTCGCCCTGGGGGGTCGCTACGGCGCGGTCCCAGAGGTATTTGTAAAAGCCCTCGACGCCGAATCGCGCGCCAGGAAACGCGTCGTATTCCCAGCCAGCGTCTAGGTGAACAGCCTCAATCGGCTGGAGGCTGGGGTTGCCGATGCTCGGGTTGGACTCCTGAATCTCGGGCGGCTGGCTGAAGAGACCTACGCCGAGCTTGACCCGCATGTCCTCGCGCACGGTGAAGATCGTGGTCAGTCGCGGGTCGAAGGCAAAGGCGCTGATCTCGCTGAAGTAGTCGATGCGCAGGCCGAGGATGAGCTCTGTGAGCTTTCCTACTTGCATGTCGGACTCGAAATAGACGCCGGGACGAAATATCGTGCTGTTCAAATCCGCAAAGACCTTCTCTCGACTGGCGAAGGAACCTTGCTGACTGCCTGCACCCTCCTGGCCCCGGGGCTGCGGCCCCGCGTACGTCAGGTCGACGGGAGCTGTATACACGTCCAGACCAGCGATGAGCCGGACCTTGTCGCTGATCGGATAGCGCCACTCGCCCCGACCGTACGTTTGGATGAATGTTCCTTGCAACCTGAAGTCGTTGCCCAGCGCGAAGTTGATCTTGTTGGGTCCGACGTTGAAGCTCAGCTCCTGTTCGCTTTTGTCGCCAAGTCGCCGCTTCCAGTCGATCTGGTTGTAGTAGAAGCTAGTGGCGAGCTGCGTGTTGCCGCGGATGGCAGGATCGTCGCCCGCGGCCTCTTCCAGGATCAGGTCGAGACGATCGTTGGATCCGTACGCCGAAATGCGGATCCGGTCCCGCTTGTTCGGCAAGAACACCAGCTTGAGCTGGTAGTCGATGTACACGGGAGCCTGCCGCACCCCGACGTCGGAAGGAAGGACCGCAGGCACGATCAGATCGATGAGGCTTCTGCGAAGGCCGCCGGAAATGCTGATCTTGTCGGTGAGTGGAGCTTCGAGGGTGACAAATGTGTCGAAGACGGAGATCTCCGCGACCCCGTGGATGCGATCTCGAGCCGGGTCCCTCGTCGTCACCTCTAAAATGCCGCCGGTGCGCCGGCCATAACGGACGGAAAAGTTGCCCGGGTAGAAGTCGATCTTCTCGAGCATGTATGAGTTGTAGACGCTGGTGAGGCCGCCGAAGTGATAGATGAAGGGTACCGAAACACCGTCGATGAACGACTCGCTGTCCTGGGGCGCAGCGCCGCGTACGATGAGCAAGCCCACGCCAAAGGGTGGCCTTGCAACCCCCGGAAGGAGCTCCACCGCCCGCAGCGCGTCGCCCCGCGTCCCCGGAATCCGCATCAGCTCTTCCTTGTCGATCGTGCGCTTCACGGCCTCGCGAGGCGGCGCTTCGACAACAGCGGTTGAACCAAAGCCGCTGTATGCTGCCGTCTTTTTCGCGCCGAGCCGGTAGATGACTTGCGTGACCTGCCCTGCCACGAGCTCCTCCTTGGCCCGCAGGTCGCCATACTCACCGCCCAGGACGTGGACCTCGTACTCACCAGGCGCGAGATCGGTGGCGATGAAGGTTCCGTCTGTTCCCGCTACGAGGTCTCGAACGAGCTCGTCCCGGTCGTCGAAAATCTCGAGCGTCACCAGGCCCGCAGGTTTGCCGTTCTCCGCGAGGAGCACCGTCCCGGAAAGCCATCCAGTCGTGATCGACTCGGACGGTGCCTCGAGCTCGAACACATACCGGTAGCGAACGCGCGCCGCGACCGGCTCTCCGTCCTTGCGCGCAGGGTCGAACACGAACTGACGCGCAGCGGCCAGGGCGGCTGCGTCAAAGGCTTGTCCCGCCGACTTGGCGACGTTGGCTTCTGTGACCAGACCATCCTTGCCGACCACCAGGTCGAGCTCGACGGCGGCCTGCACCGGCTCTTTGCCCTCGACCAGGGGATAGTCGGCTTCGACGAATCGGACGAGCTTCGGAGGCGTGAGGAGAGGCTTCTTCTGGGAGTCAGAAGTCGTCCCGGGGGTTGGTTGCGCCTGTGCTCCGCTCGCGAGGATGCCCATGATCAGCAGCACGCCAGCCAAGCGAAGCATCGCCGCAGCATACGAAGGCCCCTCACCTCACACAAACGCAAGTCTGAGCGCATCCATTACACTTGTCGCTGACAGCCCGCAAAGCCGACGCGTTGCGTCGTCCACGGGCATCCGCTGACACTGACACTTGTATGTTGCCGATGCGCTAAAAAGGGGACGAGAGCAGGCTTGGTAGACCGTTTGGCATGAGGTCCGTAGAGCACGATGCCGTCGGTTTGCGACACCTGGTCCAGCACCTGCTTCCGCAGCTCGACGACTCAACACAGGAGCACGGGCACTTCCTTGCTCATACGTCGACTTCTACACAGGAGGACGGCTCGCGATGGGCAGCACAGCGATTGGGCGGGAGGCCAGCCGTATG
>Ga0114931_10002436_pt1 | contig 23673 bp, 16 predicted proteins | sample 2SBtaG_FD_89579 | JGI IMG/M metagenome (GOLD analysis project Ga0114931, IMG submission 89579) | Deep subsurface microbial communities from Kolumbo volcano to uncover new lineages of life (NeLLi) - 2SBTROV14_V59a metaG | ecosystem: Environmental > Aquatic > Marine > Volcanic | place: Kolumbo... | reverse complement strand
TCGGCAACCCGGAGAAAAAGGATGTTGGACCGCCTGGGTTCCTCAGGCCGGAAAACGTTGGGCGGGCAAACGCTTGGTGCGGAATAACTGGTTTAACCAAAACAACGGAATCGACAAGTGGGTTTTACACCGGTATGAATAGGCCAGGATATCGGTGTCTGATTGATTGAATGTGCCGGTACCGCGCATATAACATGGATAGATAGAAAATAGAAAATAGAAAAGCTAACGTGAATTTCCCGATGATCGGTACGCCGGGCAAAGCGAAAGTATTGGCGAATTTGCTGTTTCGTCAAGACAAATTCTTTGCAGACGCTGAGGAAGTCAGCGTCTGACGGCAAGCTCGTTTTGCCGGATTCAGTAATGGTGATATGGGAAACCAACCGTTGTGCATGGGTGGGTTTACAGGCAAGCCATAGACAAAAGCCGTTGACTATTAAGGAAGCTGCATGGCGCATGGTTGGCTCCGCTTGGTAGAAACATTCAATCTATCCCAGCGGTATCGCGGTTGCCATCGTGTCGGGGACCGACCCCTGCGACGCTAATTTAAAACCATAGCCGTTGACACAAGCTAGTGTAGTGTCGCAAATAAAACGCACATTGTGACGAGATAGACTTGATGGTTGCCTAAAAAAACTATCTGGCCCTCCGGCAAGCCGCTCAAGGTGCGCTTGCTGCGTTCCAGACCTTGGAAAGGTGACCACCATTCCCGGCGGTCTACGCCTTGCCCTCGAACCGCTTTGATAGGCCACCTTGAGTGGCTTTCTCAATTCACGTTTTATATGAGACACTACACTGGTACAAATAAAAACAACCGCCGATGCCGATTGTAAGTTATGTTGAAATCGACGGTATGGCTGAAAGGGTGCTCGATGTCACAATATTCATCACGCCGATGCCCAAGTGCGGCAGGCATGTGTTTGTTTTTATTAAGCGGATTATTGTTTGTTCAGCCGGCATGGGCACGCCGACCGCCCCTTGTTTACACGCATGCCGGATTGGCCGGCGGCTTGGAGTTATTTGATTCCTCGGATATTGAAAACGAAATAGGTGGGCGGGTTATTGATCCGCCGGGCTTTCCCGTGTCCTTGGTATTTCGCGGCGGTATTGGCAATGTTGCTCAGCTTGAATACCGCTACCAGGTACTCGGATCCCATGAAATTCAAGTGGAGGATATCGGCCGGTCTTTCGGTGCCCGGGAAAATATTGAATACTACAGTGACGATGTATTGATTAAATTGAATATTATCCCACGTACCTATATGCGGGAGGACGCCGGACTGTTTTTTGTGTTTGGTAAAGGGGATACCGAATACCGCTATGCCTCAGGACGGAATTGGCGTGGCGACAGTACCCTTGTGGGCTTGGAATTGTTGGCCTTGCAAAGAAACGTCAGTTTTGGTTTTGGGTTTCGGGTCGCCAATATCGAATTCGACCGGCATGCCGACGGCGAACTCTCGGGTCGGACCCTTTCCGCCACCAATGTAACGTTCGATATTAGTATCGCGTTTGGATCGGGAATCGGCCTTTACTGGTGAGCCGGTTGTTGTGAATTCCAATGTTCCGCGGTAATGGCTGCGAGTGATAAAGTCGGGTAATTGTTAGGCAATATTGCCAATGGAAAATGGCCACTGCTATCGCTATTATGTATTTGGTCAATTAAATCAAATAATTATGATGAAACTCACACATTTTGCAATAGCGCCGACATAGTGTCTGAACAGTAAATATTTTATTGATTATTCATTGTTCGCAGGCTTATACTTGGCGTTATGGAACCGGCAAACGATATCGAACAGACCAAAGAGCAAATTCTGGATGCGGCGGATCTGCGCTTTACCCAATATGGCTTAAACAAGACCACCATGGCGGAGATCGCCAAGGACTGTCGTATGTCGGCAGCCAACCTATACCGTTATTTTGAAAATAAGATGGATATATGCGCAGGTTTGGCATGCCGTTGTTTATGTGAGGATGAGGGTCGCCTGCTGCAAATAGTCAATCGGGATGACCTTGATGCCGAGCAAAAATTGCGCCTATTTATCCACCAAACGCTGGATTATATGTACGAGCAATGGTCAAGAAAACCGCGAATGAATGAGGTGGTTCAGGCCGTCATTACGGAACGCAAAGATTTGGTTGACTCCCATCACGACCGGAAACGATCCATTTTAATAGCGATTTTAAAGCAAGGAATCGCGCAAGGTGATTTTGAAGTCCGCAAGCTGGAACAGGTTGCTGAAACTGTTTTGTTTGCGATTATTCCGTTTGATGTACCGTTTTTTATGAATTTGTATTCATTTGATCAATTCAAAGTCATGGCCGACAGTCTGGCCCAACTAATACTTGATGGTGTGCGTCGCCGAGGATCTTAAACCTGGTGGTGTGTATTTAGGCCCGCAAGGGTATTTTTTTAACATTCAGGCTGAATATTTTACAAAAAATTCAGTATTAAATATTTTGTATTTAATTGAAGGGCAGAGCTATGCAAAATAAACAACACCAAACCCGGCATCGTCCGTTTTTTCAATGGGTGGTTGACCATCCTTGGAATGTGTTGGCCATAAGCGTGATACTGATTGCAGCGGTTGGCAGCGGTGGCCGTTTCCTGGCGTTTAATTCGGATTATAGGGTATTTTTCAGCAAGGAAAATCCGCAGTTAAAGGCTTTCGACGCACTGGAAGCACGCTTCACCAAAAACGACAATGTACTTTTTGTATTGGCGCCGAAGAACAAGAACGTGTTTACGCCACGGACATTACAGGCTGTGCGCAGCCTTACCGATAAGGCGTGGCAGTTACCATTTTCGATCCGGGTCGATTCGATCAGCAACTATCAGTATAGCTATGCCAATGGTGATGAACTTATCGTCGAAGACCTTATTGGTGACGACGTGGAATTGACGGCGCAGCATATTAAACATATCCGCGACATCGCTTTGAGTGAACCCCTGCTGGTCAATCGCATTATTTCACCAACCGGTCATGTCACCGGCGTAAATGTCACCATACAGTTTAATGATAATAGGGACATCAATGACGTGCCCAAGGTAGCCGCCCATGCGCGTGCGTTGGCCGATGAGATACGCCAGGCGTACCCGGATCTGGATGTGTATCTTTCCGGAATGGTATTAATGGACAATGCATTTTCCGAAGCGTCTATGCTGGATATGCAGACATTGGTCCCGTTGTCCTTTCTGGTGATTTTACTTAGCCTGGGTTTTCTCATGAAAGGTTGGACCGGTACCTTGGCAAGTTTTTGGGTTATTGTACTATCCATCATGGGTGGCATGGGCGTGGCGGGTTGGGCCGGCCTTGATATCACGCCGCCCAGTGCTTCGGCGCCGACCATTATCTTAACCCTGGCGGTTGCCAATGCCGTGCACGTGCTGGTAACTTTCTTTCAAGGGCTTCGCAAGGGTGAGCCGCAAAGACAGGCCATGCTGGAAAGCATGCGCATTAACCTGCAGCCGGTATTGTTAACCAGTGTAACCACGGCGCTGGGTTTTTTAAGTATGAATTTCAGTGATGCACCGCCGTTTCGCGATTTGGGAAATATCGTAGCCGTCGGCGTGGCATTTTCATTTGCACTGTCGATGACATTTCTACCCGCCCTTATGCAGGTATTGCCCGTACGGGTTAAGGCCGGTGCCGGTAAGGATGGCGGTTTTATGGAGGCGTTTGGTGAATTCGTGGTACGCCGGCATAAAGCCTTGCTGGTAAGCATGTTGGTGCTGGTGCTGGGTCTGATCGCGCTGATTCCACGAAATGAACTAAACGATCAATTTGTGAAATATTTTGACAAACGCGTACAGTTCCGGGTGGACTCCGATTTTGTCAGCGACAACCTGGGTGGTCTATATAAAATTGATTATTCACTGTCGTCCGGCGAGCCGGGCGGCGTCAGTGCCCCCGCGTTTTTGCAGAAAGTGCAGGATTTCGCCCAGTGGTATAGCGCTCAACCCGAGGTTGTTCACGTCAATGCCTTTACCGATACAATCAAGCGGCTGAATAAAAACATGCACGCGGACGACCCAGCCTATTATCGCTTACCGGAGTCGCGGGAGCTTGCCGCCCAGTATATACTGCTCTATGAAATGTCATTGCCAAAAGGATTGGATCTGAACGATCAAATTGATGTGGGCAAATCGGCCACGCGTTTATCGGTAACCACTCAGGTCCTGTCAACAAGCGCCATGCTGGCCTTGGAAGATCGGGCCCAGGCCTGGTTGGCACGGCACGCCCCGGGCATGCAAAGCGGTGGCAGCGGTCCGACCATGATGTTTTCCCACATTGCCAGACGTAATATTAACGGCATGTTGTTGGGAACGACATTGGCGCTGGTTCTGATTTCCATGATATTAATGTTTGCCTTGCGCTCACTACGTATCGGCATGGTGAGCTTGATCCCAAACCTGGTGCCGGCAGCCATGGCCTTTGGTATATGGGGATTGTTTGTGGGCGAAGTCGGATTGAGTCTGTCCGTGGTCGTGGGCATGACATTGGGTATTGTGGTGGACGACACGGTGCATTTCTTGAGTAAATACCTGCGTGCGCGCCGGGAATTCGGTCATAGCAGCGAAGACGCGGTGCGTTATGCGTTTACTACCGTGGGTAAGGCTTTGTGGATTACCTCCGTGGTGCTGATTGCCGGTTTTCTGGTGCTTGCCATGTCGTCATTTAAACTAAACAGCGGTATGGGTATACTGACCGCCATTACCATTGCACTGGCGTTACTTGCCGACTTTTTATTCCTGCCCGCCTTGTTGATAAAAATCGATGGCGGGCGTGCTCGGGATACACAGCCGCAATCGGATCTTATCGCCGAACCGTTGAATAAATCGGCCTGAACATTAACACTTTGCTACAGGAGAAGGATATGAAACGTTTGATAACGGTGTTACTTGTATTTTTGCCGTTAGCGACGGCCCATGCTACCAGCGTGGAGCAGCGAGGCTTGGAAATCGCCAAGGAAATGGATCAACGGGATTTGGGGTTTGCCGACCAGGTGGCGGAACTGGTTATGATTTTGCGAAACAAGCAAAATGATCAATCGGTGCGGAAAATCCGCAATCGCACCCTGGAAGTTCAAGGTGACGGCGATAAATCCCTGGTTATTTTTGATTCACCCGCCGATGTTAAAGGTACGGCGTTTTTAAGCTATACCCACGCGGTAAAACCCGATGACCAATGGCTGTATCTGCCGGCATTAAAGCGGGTTAAGCGAATTTCCTCGTCCAATAAGTCGGGGCCGTTTATGGGTAGCGAATTTGCGTATGAAGATCTGACGTCGCAGGAAGTGGAAAAATACAAGTACAAGTATATCGGTGATGAAAAGCTTGACGGTCGCGATGTCTTTGTCATTGAACGTTATCCCCAATACAGCAAGTCCGGCTATTCCAAGCAAGTGGTATGGGTGGATAAGGCGTATTATCAACCGTTGAAGACGAAATTTTATGACCGAAAAAACAGTTTGTTGAAAACGCTGACTATTACGGGTTATAAGCAATACTTGAACAAGTACTGGCGGCCGTCGAAAATGATGATGATCAATCATCAAACCGGTAAGCAAACCGAATTGACATGGAGTCACTATCGGTTCCGTACCGGATTGACGAGCAGGGATTTTGATCGCAATGCTTTAAAACGGGTTCAGTAATGGCAGTCGGTAATCCATTTACGGTGGCAGCCGTGGTTGTCATGCTTGCCGCGGTGGGTGTAAACGTGTCCGCGGCGGACCTGTCCGGTTACGTAGCCACCGAATGGCGTGACTTCGTACATGACGCGCTCGCGGATCCGCAGGACTACCGTACCGGCGTTTCATTGTCCGTGAATCCGGAACTGGTAAGTTCATGGCGGCAGGATAAACGCCAAATTCGGTTTTCACCGTTTGTTCGCATTGACACCCATGACAGCGAGCGCAGCCATGCCGATATTCGTGAGTTGTCCTATAGTCATGCGTTGCGCGAATGGGAATGGCGGGTGGGCGTGCGCAAGGTGTTCTGGGGGGTAACGGAGTCGCAGCATCTGGTGGATATCATCAATCAAACGGATTTTGTAGAGGCCTTGGATGGTGAAGAAAAACTTGGTCAGCCCATGATTAACGCGGCATGGATAAAGTCGTGGGGAACCTTGGATTTTTTTGTATTGCCGTATTTTCGCGAGCGACCATTCGCGGGTAGCCGGGGACGGCTGCGTGTCAATCCGCCCGTCGATATGAAAAATGTTCAATACGAATCGCCCGACAAAGAAAAGCATACCGATTTTGCGCTGCGTTATTCCCATACATTGGGTGATTGGGATTTGGGGTTGGCTTATTTTAATGGCACGGCACGCTCACCTCGTTTAATACCGCAGATACAAATCACCGGCCCTGTTTTGATACCGTATTATGATCTTATGCAGCAGGTTTCCATCGACCTGCAGGCCACTAAAGAAGCCTGGCTTTGGAAGCTGGAAAGCATTTACCAACATCGTGATATTGAAAGTTATGCTGCGGGTACCGGCGGATTCGAGTATACATTTTTCGATCTGTCGGGTACAGGCATGGACGTGGGGCTGGTATGTGAATATCTGTGGGATGATCGCGGTGCCAAGACGCCGACCCCGTTTGAAGATGATGTTATGGTGGGTGTTCGCCTAGCTCTGAATGACGCACAGAGTACCGATGCGCTGATTGCTGTGGTAAAAGACCGGCATAGCGGACAGGCGCTGATTACAGTGGAAGCAAACCGTCGTTTGACCAATAATGTTAAGCTTGGTCTGGAAGGTGGTTTTTTCAGTCATATCCATGCGGATGACGTATTGGGTAGTATGCGCAGGGACGACTACATACAAGTAGAGTTTGCTTACCATTTCTAAATGCGACCCCGGTTAAGCTGGAGTCCTTCAACGCGTGATTAGGCAATGCGCTGAATACGCTCGTATGCCATGTCTTTGCTGTTGGACAATGTAACGTCAGTGACCGGTGGCATGCAGTATCAATCGTGCATGCAATACCTGGCTTGATCATGAAAGTGATGCATAATCGTTGTTTTCGCGGTGAGACACGCCGGAATGGGGAAAACGGTTGATGCGATTGGTGGTCGTGCTTATGCTGTGTTTGTCGGTTACCGCAGGCCGGCACCGCTCGGTTGGTTATCGCCGGGGTCGGCGCGTCAAAGACTTCGCCGGAGAGCAGGACGGCGTCGTCGAGTTCAAATTTTAATAACTGTTCGGCCGGCGAGGTTTTGTTGATGGTTCACCGCGGCGGCTAAAGCCGCGCCGGAGGTTAGCCGACCAATCGGGATCGTCGATATCCTTGGCGTCACAGGTAGCCACCAGAAAACGTCGCCGTAATGCATCCATACCGCCTTCAGCGTCAATTAATCCAAGTTCCCTGGCCAACTCATCCGCGTATCCTGGAAACAGTACCCGCCAGTCAAAGGGCAAAGGTTTGGCGCGTAGTTTATTAAAATGCCGCACGATGTTGCTGCTGCAAGTGTTGGTGAGTGTGTTGTAGAATTCGGGTTTTTCGGCAAGGCTATTGGCCCTTTGCAGCATATCGACAAACAGGGCGCGCACTTGTTCGTGTGTGGCGCGGATGGGAAACAGGTACACGGGATTTTGTCGAAAGTGGGTGCGTAGCGCAATGATGTCGCGTTCGTCGCCGATGACATACATGATTTCATATTGCCGAAACAATCCTTTAAATGGCGAATAGCTCGCATGGATTTCACGGCGGATTTCCACCGATATGGCAACATACTCTCCATCGTCAAAGCCAAAAGTTAAAAAAGTATGCGCCACGCCGCGCCAACTGCTGAACGGTTCGACTACAAATTCAACGCTTCGTATGCGATGCAGGCCATAGGTTTTTGTTTCCCAGTGTATATCGTAGTCGGTGGTGCTGCGGTACACGGCGTGGCGAATGTTGTGCAGTGTGACACTGTTTTCGGCAAATTCCGCCGTTGCCAGCTTCGCCTGATCATCACTCCACGTCAAGTCGTTGGAGGGGCGATGGAAACTCCATAAACCCAGCATCAGTAATCCACCGCCGAAAATGATCGACGCCGATCCGGTTTTCGCCAGCATGATCATGCCGGCCACGGCGATACAGGTCCAGATGATGGCCGTGACCGTGCGGATAAAATCCGGCCAGGGTTCGAAATACCAAAGCGCAAAAAATGTCCAGCCGGTCACGACGGCAAGTACCGAGTAGCTTATCCCGTTGATTAGGTAAGTCGTCACGGTGCCAACCGGGTTTTGTGTAGGCGCATGGTATGGTTTGGTGTTCCTGGTCATCATGTTGTGACGAAATAGTATGACATAAAAACCGCTGCCGCGGTCCGTAGGGTATCGATTGCCTGGCGGCGGCGTAGGCTGGTATAGGGTTTTTAGCGTATAATACCCCAAAATCACCATTCACAGGTAAGCCGGTCATGACTGACATACTACTTAAGAACATTTTAAAAAGTAAGCAACTATCCGAACAGCAAATCGAGGTTTTATTTGACAGCGGTATTCGCAGCAAGCAAGACCTGGCGACTGTGGGAGATGCGCAGACCCTTGCCGATATCAGCGGCATTCCCATGGACACAGCCGTCAGCGTGATGCAATGGGCGACCGGTAGCACCGGCCGGTCCGAGGCACCCGCGCAAGCGCCGTCGCAGGTGCCGGGCGCCCCCATCGTGATTGACAGTGCGGATATCGTGACCTGTGTACACTGCCATGCCAAGCAACCCAAAGACTATAAATCCGGTGATTTATGTCCCCAATGCGGCAAGCAGGCCGAGCCGTCCAATACCTGCTATTGGTGCTCTTCCAACGGGCCGGGAAAATTTTGCCGGCAATGCGGCGCCCAATTTGTACCCATTGGAGAGTTGGAACTGGCGGTTTTGCTGCGCCGGGAAGGTAATGCCAAAGATGAGATCGCACAAAAACTGCTTGCCATGAGCCAGGCCGACAAAGACCGCTTGTGGGAACGCGCCCGCCGATCATAATAAGCTAAATCATGCTACGGATTGAATGCGAAGCCTGCCGGGCCAAACAGCCGGCGGATTGGGTTCCCGGTCATGCATGCTGCCACTGCGGTGGTGCTGTGCGAACCGAAGTCTGTTGTGCCTGGTGCGTGCAATGGACACCGCGGGGCAGGTTTTGCCGTGAATGCGGTAGTGAATTGATCGATGCCGAACGCTATGCCGCCGCCAGAATGCTCAAGCGGGCCGGGGTTGACCAGTTTACCCTGGCCACCCGTGTTCGTGAACTGGACCCGGAGCAGGCCGAGCATTTTAAACGTATTTACGACACCCATTATGCACTGGTGCTGCGTGCCGTTGACGAAGTGCATGCCTGTGAAGCCTTCCTGGTTCAGAAACACCACGGTCGTGAATTGCAGGATCGGCTTATCGCCGAATTGCCGTTTACCGAAGAGCGTTTAAAAACGCTGAAAAACGCCTTTCCCAATCCTATGTCGCCCGATGGCGCGGATTTGGTTGCCATGGCAAAACACAGCATCCATGACAGTACCGCAAACCTGGCTGCCATGGCGTTGATACGCGGCGGTCAATGGCTGGACTTGGATCACAGTCTTCAAGCCGAATTGAGTGAACAAGTGCAGTCATGTTTGCATCATGAAAACGAGTCCCTGGCCTTGGAGGCGGGATTTATTTTTGCGCATTGGTATTTTCGTGAACCGTTTGGATTGGATGTTTTTTTCCAACAACCGTTGGATTTAAAGCGTGTAGCAATGCTCGCACAGAGCGGACCGGCGGTTTCCCGGCTGGCCGGGTGGCGCGCCTTATTGGCGTGCCTGGCCGATCCCGGACAATTCGAATCACGGCGATACCTGCTAGAGAAGGGCGTGGATGATAAGGACAGGGATTTGGCTTTGGCCTGTGCTTTACGTCTTAATCGGGTTGAATCCCTGCAGGCACGGCTGCTCAATCCGCAATCCGATGAAGCGTTGGTTGCCGCCGTCCAGTTGGCGCAATCGGCTCCCGAAACCTTGGCGGATTTTTTCCGCCGGGCGCCCCATGATCGGATCGCCGCGGTGTTGCCTTATTTGCCGTCACCGCCGCCGGTCGGTATTTCCCGTACGCTACTGGCACTGCTGATCGAGGCGGAAAATGTTTGTGATCCGGCGATGGTGGATCAATGCCTGGCGGTTATTGAGAGCGCTCTGGCGTCGAATGATGTACGCAGCCTGGCGGATAATGCCAGGCGTAATGATGACATCGCGTGGTTACAACGTTTGCTGCAGTCGGCTATCGAAGACAAGGCGCCACTGGTTCAGGCCGCCATGGACATGAACCGCCTGGATAGCCTGGAAAGCGAGCTAAATGCCTGCCATGGTGGTCTGCTGCAAAACCATGAGCACGTATGGATTGCATTGTTTCAGCGGGCATCCCGCTCCCTTGCCGGCAGTATGTTGATCAAGCTTGATCAATGGGGCCAGGCCTTATCGCCGGCCATGTTGGACTGTTTGCGCCAGTATATATTCACCCCTGACGGTGAACCGAAAAACAAAGCCGTTTCGATTTATATCAAACATGCCGGTGAACCTGAAGTCCGCGCCTTGATTGACTATGCACGCCTAAACCAAGACACGGCATTGCTGCAAATTCTGCTGGAGCAATCGTTACCGGATATCGCCTACGCCGTGGATGCGGCCCTCGATCTGGGCATGCTTGACGCCCTTGCCGGTCTGTCCGTGGTGGGTCGCGCCGACTTTGTCGGCCAATATCCCGCGTTGACGGCTCGACTGTTGAATCAGGCTCACGGCGATCTTGCTTCCCCGCTTGTGTACGCTGTTCACAAATCGTTGGATCAATGCCGGCAGCCATTAAGCGACGATATCGTGGCGGGACTGGTCAGTCTTCTGATAAGGGATGTTAGCGGTCCGCGTTTTCGCACTTCCGATCAACACCGGGTGTGGGACATCGTACTGGCCAATAGTAACATCGGCGAATTGGATAGGGTGGTGACCTGGGCCTTGGACACCGACAACAAACGCGCCATTGAAACCGTGCTGACCTATGACCCGGACAATTCCTGCTTGGGCGGTGATTTTCCTTTTCGATCACTGGATAAATCCGCCGCCTTGTATGCGGCCATCCGGTTGGGTATGTGTTCCTGGACAACCATGTGGCGGGATTGGGCCAAGAGCTCGGTTTTGGAGCCCGAACAGGTGTTGCAGCTCATTGACCTGGACGATTATGACAACACGGCGTGGCTGTTGTTTGTGGCCCAATTGCAGCACGAACAGCAACAAGGTTTGCCGCAACCCTTGGCCACGGTGTTGGTGACTTTTGCCTGTCAAGTGCGGGCCTATTTTCAGGATTATCAATTACAAAAGGACAGCGCAAGCTTTTTGGCCCATTACCCGCGGCTTGCAGCGGAAACGATCGTGCCCAAGCGCTGGCAACAGCAGCCCACCATAGCGGATCCATTGTTAGAGCTATGTACGGCTTATGTGGAAAAATTGCAGGATTCGTACACCGCACTCGACGCCATCATCGCCGCTACCCTGTTTCGGGATTTGCAGCGCTTTGAGCAGCCGCTTAACGGCGACAATCCGGCAGCCGCCGAATTTATGGAGCATGCATGGCAGTTGTTACAGCAGTGCGGCTCGCAACAGGACTGCACGTTTTTTGAAAGTTTGCTGGGATTGTTGTGTCAGCATGCACAGGCTTTTAGTGATCCGGAACGGGTATTGTCCGAACTGGATGAGCATGAGGATAACAGGACCGCCGCACTGGTTGACGCGCTGCGATTGACCATTCCATAGTGTTTTTCTTCGGGACCGCCGTGACAAACCTGTGTTATCCGAATGTGATGGCTGGTAAGGTGCGGTCTACCAGAGTTCGTTTTCTCGCAATTCGGTCGAAAGCGCATCGTCAATAGTAGGCGGTGGGCTGTTTGCCGATGCGCATGCCATCACACGTTCATGCGGTGCGGGTAACAGATTTCGCTAATGTCCCTCGTACAAATTACCCACTTCCTGTTTGTGATGCTCAAGAATTACATTGCGTTTAAGTTTAAGTGTCGGCGTCATCAGAGCGTTTTCGATGGTCCATGGTTCGGTGTGCAAGGCCACCCGTCGGATCTGCGCATAACCGGGAAAACCTTTGGTGGTGGCGCTGATATGATTAAGGATTTCCGTGGTCACTTTACTGTCATTCATACTATCCGCGGCATCGGGGCTGACCTGCAATCGAGTGGTCAGTTTTTTCCATTCATCGACGTTAAGAATAACGATAGCACTTAAATACGGTTTGCCTTCGCCGAGAACAAGCGCCTGTTCAAACAAGGGATCGCTGATAATGGCCATTTCCATATCCGCAGGCGGTACTTTTTCGCCGTTGGCCAGTACGATGATTTCTTTAATGCGACCGGTGATATAGATCCGGCCGTCATCGATACGGGCTTTGTCGCCGGTGTGAAACCAGCCTTCCTTGTCAATGGCATCTTTAGTGGCTTGAGGGTTTTGCCAGTAGCCCATCATGATACCGGGACTTTTGGCCAATAGTTCGTCTTTCTCACCGATGCGAACTTCCACGTCTATCACCGGTGAACCGATGCTGCTTGGTTCATTGTTGTCGATGCGGTTGGCGGACAATACCGGGCTGGTTTCCGTTAAGCCATATCCCTGCACAATGTCCAGGCCCATACTGAGAAACAGTTTGCCGACATCCTTGGATAAGGGTGCGCCACCACAGATGGTTACCCGCATCCTGCCACCGAGCCGGGCAAGGATTTTTCCGGCCACCAGTTTATTCAGCAACGGCCACAACAGCAGTGACGGCCCCCAAGGACTACGTCGTTGCCGGTGTTCGAACCTTTTCCATCCTACGCTGAGCGTTTTGTGAAAAAGAAATTTGGCTATTGCCGGACGATTTTCAACCTGACTTATAATTCGAGCATAGACACGCTCGAAAATCCGCGGCACGGATATCAGTACAGTGGGTTTGTGATAAAGCAAATCATCCGGTAATTCCGGTACCGAGCGGGCATAGGCAACCTGGTTGCCGGACATCATGGAAAGATAATAGCCGGTAGTGCGTTCAAACATATGGGATAAGGGTAAAAACGATAACATCAGGTCGTCGGGATAAACCGTAATGGTTTGGCCGGACGCCCAGGCGTTCCATAAAATATTGTGATGACTAAGCATCACGCCCTTGGGATTACCGGTAGTGCCCGAGGTATATACAATGGTGGCCAATTCATGAGGATCGCATTCCTTGGCACGTAGTGGACCACCGTCATCAGGTAGCCAGTCGGCGGCTGAGATAATGCGCTTGTCATCGGTCTGCAACGGCTGCAGGCTGATAATTTGCTTAACAGTGGTAAACTTGTTGGCAACGGTGTGCAGTTGATCCCACTGTTCTTTGCCCTCGACGACCAACAGTTTGATACCGGCATTTTCCAGAATATAGGCGACATTTTCAGCGTTGTCGTTAACATACAAGGGTACGATAACCAGCCCCATGCCCAACACCGCTTGATCCACAAAGGTCCATTGGGGACAATTTCGACACATGATGGCGACCCGGTCGCCGGATTGCAGGTGGGGTTCATTTTCCAGGGCGGCTTGCCAGCGCGCCACTTGAGTGCCCACATCGTGCCAGGTCAATTTTCGCCAAACACTGTCTCCCCGGTCATAATGCTGGTAAGCCACTTTATGGGGGCTTCGTTCGATGCGATGTCGCAGCAGCCCGGCAAGCGTTTTGGCCTGGTCGATGGTGATATAGTCAGTTTGCATGGATAGTTCGTCCCCGGGCACGGCGTGTAAAGTTTCGTGCACACGCAACCATGCCGTCATTGTTGTTGGTATAAAAACTTGTCCCATTGAACCGGCCAGCGAAACGGTACTCTTCCCCGGGAACAGGGAAGGCACCAACAGTTACGTCAATGGACTGTCGGGATCAGCCGGTCCAACCCGGATCCACATGAAATCGGTTGCCGTATTTTTCTTCCAGTTCGGCCAAGCGTTTTGCCGCGCTGTCTTTACCCACCGATTGCATATAATGCATGGGTCCCCCCCGAAACGGCGCAAAGCCGGTACCGAATATAACACCGGCATCGAGCAAATCACCATCGTTTACCACGCTTTCACGCAGGCAAGCCGTGGACTCGTTGAGTAATTTGTAAATCAAGCGGTCCTGCAGGTCAACCGGTCCCTCGCCGGCCGATTTCGGCACCAAGGCCTTGCCTTTTTGATAGTTATAAAATCCTTTACCGCTTTTGGCTCCCAAATGGCCCTGTTGCACCAGGTCGCGCAAGCGCTTGGGCACTTCACCGCCCAGAGCACGGGTTAACACCTCGGCCACGGCCAGGCAAATGTCCAGTCCCACCGTGTCCGCCAACAAAATGGGTCCCATTGGCATACCAAAATCCACGGCGGCATCGTCGATCACGGCGGCGGGTATGCCCTCGCTTTCCAGGATCACCGCTTCCAGTAAGTAAGGCATTAAAATACGATTGACCAGGAATCCCGGGCTGCTTTTAACCGGCAAAGGTAAACGGTCAATTTTGCGGGTAAATGCCGCGGCCTGTTGTTGGACGTCTTCGGCGGTTTGCTCACCGTGAACGATTTCCACCAATTGCATTTGCGCGACCGGATTAAAAAAGTGCAATCCGACCAGGCGGTGGGCCTGTTGCAGGCTTTGGGCGATGGTTTCCAGGGGAATGCTGGAGGTGTTGGTGGCCAGCAAGGCATCGGGTTTGGCTTGTTGCTCCAGTTCTTTAAACAGGTTTTGCTTGGCTTCCACGTTTTCGATGATAGCCTCGATGATGACATCGGCCCGTTTAATGCCGTAACCGTGCATGTCCGGTATTAAACGATCCATGGCCGCGCTTACCAATCGCGGCTGTCTTAACTTTCGGCTGAATAGTTTGTATGCGCGTGCCGTGGCCCGGCCGAGGGGTTCCAGCCCTCGATCCTGCAACGTTACGTTCATGCCGCGCAGCGCACACCAGGCCGCGATATCACCGCCCATAACACCTGCGCCGATGACGTGAACATGGTTAAAGCCGGCCTCGCTGCTTTTACCGAGGGTTTTTAGTTTTTCCTGCAGGAAAAATACACGGACCAGATTTTGCGCGGTGTCGCCAATAATCAAATTGGCGACCGAGTCGGCTTCCGCATTCATCATGTCATTGTGTTTGTCACCGTATTTCTGCCATATATCGATCAAGGCGTAGGGCGCGGGATAATGCTGGCGCTTGGCTTTTTTGGCTACGTTGGCGCGCATCATTCGAGCGAGCAGGGGACGAATCCACGTATGATTGGTCCACGCTTTCCAACCCCTGGCTTTTGCCGCCGGTGGTCGTTGCATGATCATGGCCACCGCCGACGTTTTCAATTGGCGTATCGGCACGGCCTGGTCCACCAAGCCCATTTTTTTTGCCGCCCGCGCGCTGACGGCGCGACCGGTCAACATCAGGTCCATAGCCGATGGTGCGCCAATCAGCGGCGGTAAGCGAACTGAACCGCCAAAACCGGGATGGATGCCAAGGCGTACTTCCGGCAGGCCGATTTTGGTTTTCGGGTCATCCAGGGCAATGCGGTAGTCGCACGCCAGTGACAGCTCGGTGCCGCCGCCCAGACAAAATCCGTTGATCAGCGCCAGGGTGGGGATGCTCAGATCGTCTATGCGTTGCATGACCGCCTGACCCCGTTCGATTATTGCCTTGGCCTGGGCTTGGTCGTGGAGTTTGGTAAATTCGCTGACATCCGCGCCCGCGATAAAACCGTTGTCTTTGGCCGAGGTGATAATCAGTCCGCGGGGTTGGTCCTTGGCGGCTTGCTGTAGCAACTCCTCCAGTTGATCAATGACCTCGCGGGATAAAACATTGGTGCCGGCATCGGCTTTATCAAAATACAGCCAGCGAATTGCGTTGTCATCGTTTTCCACTCGCCAATGACTTGCGGGTGTTTCGCTCATGCTTCCTGCTCCTGTGATTGTACTTGTTCTGTTTGTTCAGGTTGTTGCGCGGCGGTGGACGATTCATCGCGTTCCACCATCATGGCGCCGCCTTGACCGCCTCCAATACATAAACTGGCAATACCGCGGCGGGCGTTTTCCCGTTTTAACACATGCAGTAAGTGCAGAACAATGCGCGCACCGCTGGCACCCACCGGATGGCCGATACTGATGCCGCCGCCGTCAACATTCAACTTGGCTTGATCGATCTCTCCCAGCGCACTGTCCAGTCCCAGTTCATTTTTGCAGTAGTCGTCATCCTGCCATGCCCGTAAACAGGCCAGTACCTGGGCGGCAAATGCTTCGTTGACCTCCCAATAGTCGATATCATTGATGGACAAATGATGACGGGTTAGTAAAGGTGCCATGGCATTGGCCGGTCCCAGGCCCATTTGCGCCGGATCCACACCGGCCCATTGGGTGTCCACGACGCGGCCCAGAACCGGTAACTGATAGTCCTTGACCGCTTGTTCGCTGGCCAGGATCAACCAGGCGCCACCGTCGGTCACTTGGGCGCTGTTGGCGGCTGTGATTTTACCGACATTACGGTCAAACACCGGTTTGAGTTTGGCCAGTTTTTGCATGTCCGAATCGCGTCGTACACCGTCATCAAAATCGTAGATTTTGCCCTGGGTGTCGAACATGGGTTCGATTTCCCGCAGTCTGCCATTGTCCTGGGCATAGGCCAGGCGTTGCTGGCTTTGCAATGCAAAGGCATCGATTTCCTGCCGGCTCAATTGAAAGCGCCAGGCCAGGTTTTCCGCGGTTTGGCCCATGTTCAGTCCCACCACCGGATCGGTCAATCCGCGCAGCAGGCCGATGATAGGCGCAAAATAATGTAAGCGAAGCTGGGCCAGGGTTTTCATACGGGCGCCAAAGCTCCGGGCCCGACTCCATGCGGCCAGCCAGGTTACCATGGCATCGTTAAGTAGTACCGGTGCATGGCTCATGGATTCCACCCCACCGGCCAGCACCAGATTGGATATACCCATGCTGATGTTGCGAAAGGCGCAATCCAAAGCTTGCAGGCCCGATGCACAATTGCGCTGCACCGTCCATGCGGGAGTTTGTTCGCCACAACCCAGCCGCAATGCCGCCACCCGGGCGATATTGGCCTCATCGGGTCCGGGCATCACGCAACCTAAAATCACTTCATCAAAGTCCGTGGGTTCAAAGGGCTGTCTTGCCAGTAGTGGACGTGCCGATGCAATGGCCAAGTCGGCGGCGGCGAAAGGTCCCGGCTTGCCCTTGGCTTTAAAAAACGGCGTTCGACTACCGTCTACTATGAATACTGGTGCACCGCCTCTTGCTGTTGTTCGTTCTGCCATGCTTGCTCCTTGTGCCAAAAGTTTTCATCAAAATGATCGACCGTGATGACCTCACGGCGTGCTTCGATTGCCGCGCGCAGCACCGAAGCTTCCATATCGTTAATAAGCCCATGGTCCTGGGCTGCCTGTACTCGGGCTAATTCGTCTGCACTGTCCGGCAGGCTGATTTGCGCCAGGTCTTTGCGAATGCGGGACTCAATGACTTCCGCGGCGATGACTTTTTCCAGCGTAGCGTCCAACCGGGCCAAGGCCTGATCGGGGTCATCGGGAACATAAACCCCGTCGGTGAGCCGGTCGCGGGCGTTGCCGGGTTGCAGGATAACTTCCGTGATACGCGGGCCGATACTGTCCGCGGTGGCTTTGTAGGTCAGGCCGATGGGAAATACAATCAGACGCGCCAGACGCGCCAACCAAAAATTGGGAAAATTGTTAATGATGCCGTCCAAGGCCGTCTGGCAGCGGTTCAACGCTTCTTCACAGGACCATTGCAGCAGCGGTAAATCGGCTTGCTGCTTACCTTGGTCAATATACAATTTCACCGCGGCGCTGGCCAGGTACAGGTTGCTTAAGCAGTCGGCAAAGCGGCCGGACAACTTTTCTTTACGTTTTAATGCACCGCCCAGCGTCAGCATGGCGAAATCGGTAAGAAACGCAAACGATGCGCTCATACGGTTAATATGACGCAGGTATTTTTGATAGCCTTCATGGTTGCCGGGTACCCGGGTCAGGCGTCCGCGGGTCAATCCCAACAGAAAGCTGCGCACCGCGTTGCTGATAAAGAATCCCACGTGCCCCATAAACGCACGGTCGAAATTGATCAAACCACGCTCCTCGTCATGGTCTTGGGCGGCGCGCATTTCATCATACACATACGGATGACAACGAATGGCACCTTGACCGAAAATGATCAGGCTGCGGGTAAGAATATTGGCCCCTTCCACGGTGATGCTGATAGGTATGCCCTGGTAAACCCGACCGATGAGATTGCGCGGTCCCAGGCAGATACCGCTGCCTCCTTGCACGTCCATCGCATCATTGACCACCCGGCGCATGCGCTCGGTAAGATTGTATTTTACAATGGCGGAGATCACGCTGGGTTGTTCACCTTTATCTAAAGCCGCCAGCGTTAATTTTCGAGCCGCCTCCATTTGATAGGTGTAGCCGGCGATACGGGTCAATGCTTCCTCGACACCTTCGAATCGGCCGATAGGCAGTTTGAATTGCCTGCGAATTCGGGCGTAGGCACCGGTGGCACGGCTGGCCAATTTACCCGCGCCGGTGCTAAGCGCGGGCAGGGAAATGGAACGGCCGGCGGCCAAAGCCTCCATCAGCATTCGCCAGCCTTTGCCGATTTGGGACGGTCCGCCAATGATCCAATCCAGGGGGATAAACACGTCTTTACCCCAGTTGGGACCGTTTTGAAAGGCAATATTTAACGGAAAGTGCCGTTTACCGATATCCACTCCCGGCGTGGTAGTGGGGATCAGGGCCAGGGTTATGCCCAAATCGGTTTGTTGTCCCAAGATATGGTTGGGGTCATACAGTTTAAACGCCAGTCCAAGAACCGTGGCGACGGGACCCAGGGTGATATAGCGCTTTTCCCAGTTCAGCAGAATACCGACCGTTTCCTTGCCTTCGAACTCGCCCCGGCAAACGATGCCGTTGTCGGGCATATTGCCCGCGTCACTGCCGGCGTCGGGACCGGTAAGGGCAAAACAGGGAATTTCCTGGCCTTTGGCCAGGCGGGGCAGGTAGTGGTCTTTTTGTTCCTGCGTGCCATAGCGCAACAGTAGTTCCGCGGGGCCCAGCGAATTGGGGACCATGATGGTGGTTGCGGCGGTGATGCTACGGCTGGCCACGGAAATGACCACCTGGGAGTGAGCCGTATTGGAAAACTCCAGTCCACCGTACTGCTTTGGGATTATCATACCGAAAAATCCCTTGTCTTTGATAAACTGCCAAACCTCCGCCGGTAAATCGCGAATTTTTTCAGTGACGCTCCAGTCATCAATCATGGCACACAGTTCCCGCACCGGGCCTTGTATGAAATTCTGTTCCTCTTCACTGAGCGTGGCGGCGGGTGTATCAAACAGCATCTGCCAGTGCGGGCGACCGGAAAACAACTGGGCGTCCCACCAAACATTGCCGGCTTCCAGCGCGTCGCGTTCGGTTTCAGACATCGAGGGCAGCACTTTCTGAAAAATTTTATAGACCTTTTTGGTCAGCCAAGTGCGACGCAGGTTGGGTACATTGATAAACAAGGCCACCGGTAAAAAAATTACCCACATCAAAGACATCAGCCAAACGGATGCAAAACCGCTGGCTGACAGCAGGGCCATGGAAATGGCCGTGACGAGGGTTCCCGTGCTCATGCGAACTCTGACATAAAACAATGTCACCAGTACCGCGCCGACCAGAGCTATACTTAACAAGCTGTTCATGCGATTCTTCCTTTATGGGTAATCGAGTTCCTAATATCTGTAGCCTCCGCTTTTTAGGGCGCGAGCTATCGGCGATAAATTAACGGTCGGGATCCCGTGATTTTTCCGTTTTTTTTTATCCGTTTGTTCACCGGTTATTGCGTCCGGGCCGGGCAGGGCGGCATTTTCTTGCACGTCGTTTTCCTCGCGGGCGGCCGCGGGAATCGGTATAAAACAATCACCTTCACTGTTGCAGATAACGCCGTCTTCATTCCAGGGTAGACTACGGTACACGGCAAGATTGTCAAATCCCAGGTACGGGTATTTGATAATGTCGAAATAGGGGGAGTAATCAAAATCGCAAGGGGTAAATATACGTGTGTTGCGTTTATATAAACGCAACTCGCCGTTATCCGCCCGTTGAACCACCGGTAGCACCGGGAAATGCACCGAGTGAAAAGCCGCTGCGATCATGGATGAGCAGACCGTACGGGTGGAATTGCCCGCATGGTGCTGAAACAGGGTGGATCGCCAACGCCTGGGTAATATCGTATAAGGAAACATAAATCGGGCGATATCGAGTAATTGACGTACGTCATAGCCCGAGCCCAGCTTGGCGATGGCGTAGGCGATAACGTTATGCATGTCTTCGGGGGACAAGCCTTTGGGCCGGCACATACGTAAATGATCCTGGTGGTATTTTTTCAGCGGCTCCACCACCGTGCCTTGGCCCATCAACGCTTCAATGACTAACTGGTCGTGGGGGTCGCCATGGTATATGCGGGCAACCCGTTCACGTAATTGGGGGTCTTCAATATCGTGGAGCCTGCCGATATAGATCGCGGCGTGGGTCCAGGCGCTTTGGGTGATGGTCTTGATGACATCGCTGACCCGGCTGCGTCCTTCGATGAGGATGACATCGCAGGGGCGAATCTCAAAACAGATGCGTTTGAAATCACTTAACGGTGTTTGTGTCGGTTCGCGTTCGGCGATTAACCAACGAGTGATTTTACCGCTGATCCAACTGCTTAAACCCACTGATCCTCCACGGCTAAAAAACATACGGTCGGGGCAAGGCCCCATATTCTGTTAGACCCCATTCCTACGCGAGAAGTTTTTAACCCGTTTTCTGATGTGGGCATATTTTTATATTATCGGTGTGTTTTGCTTGTTTCTTAACCAAACAGGTTAAGTCGAAAATCCGTCACTAAGCCTATTTTGCCTGACAACGGTTTGATTTTCACCCCCTAATTGCACCGCTTCGCTGGCTAAGCAGGTGATGCTTGTGATAATGTCTCCCCATGAAATACAAGGATTTGCGAGATTTTATCCAACAGCTTGAGGTTCGCGGGGAGCTTAAGCGCGTGGGGTTGGCGGTGGATCCGCGCCTGGAGATGACTGAAATATGTGATCGTGTTTTACGTGCGCGCGGACCGGCGGTGCTGTTTGAGAATTCCAAGGGATTTGATATGCCCGTGTTGGCCAATCTGTTTGGTACACCTGACCGGGTGGCCATGGGCATGGGGCAGTCGGATTTATCGGCATTACGGGAAGTCGGTCGCTTACTGGCCTTTTTAAAACAGCCCGATCCGCCCAAGGGCCTGCGTGATGCCTGGGAGAAACTGCCGATATTTAAGCAAGTGCTGAACATGTCGCCCAAAAAAGTAAAAACCGCGGCCTGCCAACAACACGTGATCGAATCCAAAGCCGTGGATTTATCCATGATACCGGTGCAAACCTGTTGGCCAGGGGACGCGGGGCCTTTGATAACCTGGGCCTTGGTGGTGACTCAGGGGCCTGACGGCGGTCGGCAGAATATGGGTATTTATCGGCAGCAAGTTATTGGCCGCAACCGGGTCATCATGCGCTGGCTCGCTCACCGGGGTGGCGCTTTGGATTTTGCAGCCTGGCAAAAACAAAAACCGGGCCAACCTTTTCCGATTGCGGTCGCTCTGGGTGCCGACCCGGCCACGATTCTTGCCGCCGTGACACCGATACCGGATAGCATTTCCGAATACGCCTTTGCCGGTTTGCTGCGCGGTTCGCGAACCGAGCTGACCCAATGTCTTAGCCATGGTTTACAAGTGCCGTCCAGCGCGGAGATTGTGCTTGAAGGTTTTATCTATCCGGACGATACGGCCGACGAAGGTCCGTTTGGCGATCACACCGGCTACTATAATGAAGTAGAGCGATTCCCGGTCTTCACCATCGAAAAAATCACCCACCGCGATCAACCCATCTACCACAGTTCCTATACCGGGAAACCGCCCGATGAGCCGGCGGTCCTGGGTGTGGCATTAAACGAAGTGTTTGTACCCATACTGCAGCGCCAGTTTCCCGAAATCGTCGATTTTTATTTGCCTCCCGAGGCCTGCTCATACCGGATGGCGCTAGTCAGTATTAAGAAACAATACCCGGGCCATGCCAAGCGGGTCATGATGGCGGTTTGGTCTTTTCTGCGGCAATTTATGTATACCAAAACCGTGGTGATAACAGACGACGATATCGATGTGCGTCAGTGGCGTGAAGTAATATGGGCCATAGCCACGCGCTTCGATCCGGCCCGTGATACCGTCATGATGGAAAACACGCCTATTGATTACCTGGATTTTGCGTCCCCTGTAAGCGGTTTGGGCTCAAAAATGGGCATGGATGCCACCAATAAATGGCCGGGGGAAACCAACCGCCAGTGGGGAACACCCATTGCCATGGATGCCGAGGTCATTCGACGTATTGATGCACTATGGGAGCAGTTGGATCTGGGATGCTAATGTTAAAGTACCGTATTAAATTAAATGCGCCCATGAGCGAGGTGCTGCTTTAGGGTACATGAATTCGGGCCCCCTTGGTTGGAAAGAAACAAGGATTTAAGCAGGGAAACGTTCCGCCACGCTGAGGCTGATTGTCGCAATAGGCTGGCCAATGCCCTGGCGCAGACAAGTGCTATGCCACCGGAACTCAGGATCAGGAGTTGCCGGAAACGAACATGTTCGTGAAGGCTGGATTGAAAAAGATCGACATCCGCAGGTTCGTGCCAGGATTGGAAATACCGCATCACATTGGCTTGGCTGCCATGCATGCGGGTTAATCCTTGGTATGCATCGAGGAGCTGGAAAAAGTTAATACACCGTCCCTACAGATTTACGCGGGGGTATTCTCCAGATGCATAAGGTGGTATTGGGCGGTCCGGATGTGAATTTGACCGCCGGTCAAGGCTTATCGTGGTCGGTGTTGTGGGCGGTCCTCCCGTGGTCTTGCTTGATTGACCTTGATGTTTCTGCCGTTGACCGAACTGCCATCCAACGACTGTATGGCTTGCTCGGCCTCGGCGTCGACTGGCATTTCCACAAAACCAAACCCCTTGGACTGACCCGTTTGCCGATCCATAATAATGGCGGCCTTGGCGACTTCACCGTATTCGGTAAAAACGTCGCGCAAGTCGTCTTCGGACATGTTGTAGGACAGATTTCCAACATATATATTCATGATTCATTCTCTCGAAACGGTGTGCTGTTCGCTTTGTCGCTACCGGTTAACCAACACACACATTGGCCGGTAGTGCAGCCTTCCTGGTATTGCCCGGGGCTTTCCTCATAGCGCGGTACATGCATCGCCCTCACTGACTCAATAATAACTACAGCCATATGAAATAGGCAAATGGTTTGACGGCGATGGAAGACACTTTGCGTTGTTGTCAGGGTGGTGTTGGGCAAGGCTTCCAACAAGGCCATTTTTTATCACCACTGGACTGCTATTAGTGCTGGCCCGGTGACGGCCGTAATGGCACGCCTTGGTGTGAAAAGCCATGCTCGCGGCGGGCGCTTCGAAGCGCCAATAGTTGGTGATGCTTATCCAATTCTTGGGAAAGCGCTTCTAAAAATAATCCAAGTTTATGCTTTGCAAAAAAATCAAATATACTTAACTGAATCGTGCGGATTGCTCGCATGGTTAAAGCCCT
>Ga0114931_10002435_pt1 | contig 23681 bp, 19 predicted proteins | sample 2SBtaG_FD_89579 | JGI IMG/M metagenome (GOLD analysis project Ga0114931, IMG submission 89579) | Deep subsurface microbial communities from Kolumbo volcano to uncover new lineages of life (NeLLi) - 2SBTROV14_V59a metaG | ecosystem: Environmental > Aquatic > Marine > Volcanic | place: Kolumbo... | reverse complement strand
TGATGTCGGTGGCAACCGGTAGCAACTGGCCTGTTGCGCTGTTTTCGTACAATGCCGAGAGGGCATTCCCGACACTGTCCTCACCGGTCACAAAAAGATCTAGATCGCCATCCTGGTCGTAATCGCCCCACGTGGTCGCGCCGGCCTGAACGGGCGAAACGTTCTGAGCGGCGACATCATTTTGTACAAACGTCTGCGCATTTGCATCAATGAGCAGTCCCAGGGCAATCGGGACCGCAAGCTTGACCGCGGCTCTCATAGTGTGTCTCCGTGTTAGTCATAACGTTGCTTGGAACGAGAAATGAGTCATATGGGAAAGGAACGTAGCTGTATAATAATAAAAAAATTATGCAATGCAAAACAAAAATTTGACACCCAGAAAGTTGTGGCGCGGTACGGCAACCGCCTTGCAACTCAAGAGCCGGTTGCTTAAATTGGATCAATCCCAACGCGGCAAAGCTGCAAGTCAATAAATGGAACGCAGATTTGACGGCTAGAACTGATTTAGACAGGTCTGATTATCAAGAAACAAGGGTCTGAACGACGCGATTGTGCTATCCTGAGAAAGGTATCGCCACAGAGGCTCGGAGAACACAGAGAAAAAACAATAGTTTGCAGCCTATTTCATATTGCGATTTTGTCCTGCAAAAGTTAATGGAAGGACAGATTTGCTCGTAAATCGGGAATTCTCTGTGCACTCAGTGTCTCAGTGGCCAATTTCGTGGATGCAGGCTATTAAAAAACGCTAGAAAATAGGAGTGCTCGATGTCCGAAAACAGGCAATTTGAAACAAGCCTGGTGCATGCAGGCGAAGCGGTTCCGCGGCACCAGGGGGCTGTGGTAACGCCGATTTACCAATCCGCGATGTTTGAATATTCAGGCGAGACCAGCTATCACGATCTAAAATACATACGGCTGAACAATACGCCGAACCACACAGGACTGCACGTGAAACTGGCAGCGTTGGAAAATGGCGAGGCGGCGCTCGTGACTGCCAGCGGTATGGCCGCTATTTCCACCACGTTGCTGACAGTGTTGCGGCCCGGTGATCATCTGTTGGCACAAAACTGCCTGTACGGCGGCACAAGGGACCTGGTAACCAGTGACCTTGCAGACATGGGAATTGAATTCGATTTTATCGATGCCGACAATCCGGCCTCCTGGGAGAGTCTCCTCCGTTCCAACACGAAAGCCATCTATGTGGAGTCGATGACGAATCCCTTGCTGGAGGTAGGAGATCTGGAAGCGGTGCCTGCGTTCGCCAAAGCACACGGTTTGACGTCGATGATCGACAACACCTTTCCGAGTCCCTACAATTTTAAACCGCTGGCACTGGGTTACGATATTTCTCTACACAGCGCGACCAAATATTTGAACGGTCATGCCGATATTGTCGCCGGGGCCGTTGTTTCTTCGACAGAGATGATTGAGCGCGTTACGCACAGGCTCAATCATTTGGGTGGCAGTCTCGATCCTCACGCAGCCTTTCTGTTGAACCGCGGGATCAAGACACTGGCGCTCAGAATGGTTCAGCACAATGCCAGTGCTTTGCAGTTGGCAGAAGCCCTGCACGAACATCCGAAGGTCGCTGGCGTAAACTACCCTGGATTGCCGTCTCATCCCGCCCACGAACGCGCCCGCCGGTTGTTCAAGGGCTTCAGCGGCATGCTGAGTTTTGACTTGAAAGGTGGCCTGGCAGCGGCAGACTGTTTCATGAAGGCCGTCACGCTGCCGATCGTGGCGCCCAGTCTAGGGTCCGTGGAAACGCTTGTAACGCGGCCTGCTGTTACGTCGCATGCTGGCCTCGACCCGGACGAACGGCGCGGCCTTGGCATCTCAGATGGTTTGATCCGCGTTTCAGTGGGGATCGAAGCTTGCTCCGATCTTGTTCAGGATTTTGAAGCGGCGTTGTCACGCTGCTGAGGCAGTGGGGGCAGGGCCTGCACTAATTGGTGGGCCAATTGCCAGTCGACCTCTTTGAATGCTTTAATTCCGGTGCAAAGTTTTTGTAACAAGGTTTCCTGCAACTGACCTCTTGAGCGAGCCACGGAGTAGGGCATGAGACGGAAGGTCACCATGCAATAGCGCGGGACGAATTTGTCCGGGTACCTTTTTTCGAGTTCAAATTCGACTTCTTTGCGCAGGCGGAAATGCGGATCCGCTACGTGGTCCCGCATCTCGAAATAGTTCTCTAACGCCATGTCCGCGATGGCGTCTGCGTCCGGTTTGCGCGTTTGTTCGAAGGCTGCGAAAATCTGGGCCCAGTCTCCCTCGTGCTCTTCGATGCACTGGTCTAAGACGATGCAATCCTCGAAGGCACAATTCATGCCTTGACCAAAGAAAGGCACGACTGCATGTGCGGCATCGCCCAGAAGGCAGGCTTGGCTCGACACAGACCATGGGTAACATTTGACCGTAACCAGGCTGCCGGTCGGATTGGCGAAAAAGTCTTCGACTAAACCAGGCATCATCTCTGTTGCATCCGGAAATTCGTTCCGGAACAGGCGGAGAACGTCCGATTCCGTTCTTAGGGTGGCAAAGCTTGGCTCACCCTCGAAGGGCAGAAATAGCGTGCAGGTGAAACTACCATCCAGATTGGGCAGCGCGATGAGCATAAAAGTGTGGCGCGGCCAAATGTGCAGGGCGTTTTTGTCAAGCCTGAAACGACCCTCCGGATCCGGCGGGATAGTCAATTCTTTGTAGCCATGTTTTAGGTAATCCTGTGAAAAATTGAAGCGGCTGCGGTGCAACATGCCTGACCTGATGGCGGAAGCAGAGCCATCCGTACCGATGACGGGATGTGGCGCGTAAAGCGTGTGCGTTTCTTCTCCGATTCCCTCAAAATGCACCAGGCGATTCTTGAAATTCACGCCGACACACTTCTGGTCAAAATGAAAAGTGACGCCGTAGCGCTGCTCAGCTTCGTCCAGCAACTGCTTGTTCAGTTCGCCGCGGGAGACCGAATTGATCACTTCGGATTTGTTCTGGCTGTAAGGTTGCAGGGACAGGCTGCCGTCGTGCGCGTGCAAGAGTCGCCCACGCATTGGAATGGCCAGGTCGAGGATTCTTTGCTCCATGCCGACGCACGACAGGGCATTCAGGCCGCGCGTTGAAATCGCCAGATTGATCGATCGCCCTGCACCGGTGCCGCCGTGCCGCATATCGGGCCGACGTTCATAGACTTCGACGGAGTGGCCTCGTTTTGCCAGGTAAATAGAAAGAAGGGACCCGGCCAAACCGGCTCCAATGAGAGTTATTCTCTTCTCAGGCATGGCTGGCATCGGCTGTCGTTTGGCGAAATCTGATGACGAGAATCAACGACCAAATAAATCCCCCGAGAATTTTTGCGACAAACTGGCCAAGTACGATCGGCCACATGACCGGAACCCCCCATGCAACCGCCGGGAAGATCAGTGAGTCCACGGCAGCGCTTGGTACGTTGGAGCCGTTGATTTTCAGCCAGCGTGGTTGCCACTTCATTTTTTGATAGACGAAAGTGTCGACGGTGGCGGCGGATGCAAAAGCCAGGAAGGAGGCCAACGCGATTGTCCCCGAGTCTCGGTTGAGCAAGTAAGATAGAATGGACCCAGTTGCGATCAGAGCGGTCATACGAAAGGGCAGTTGATTGTCTTGCCAGCGCTCATGCAGGTAATCTCGTGCCGTCAGATCCAGCCCGATGAACACGAACGCATTCAGAATAGCAACAGATGGACCGAATGCGCTGACGGAAAGATTCGCCAGCACGACCGCGCACAGATACATGCCAACATAGAAGGACGCTCTCTGTGAGTTGTCTGCGCCCTCAGATAAATCCGCTGGCGGTGACAGAGGCTTGGTAAGGGTCATGTTCAGCCGGCCTGGTCTTGAAACTGCTCCAGTTGATCTGTTGGGATTCCCAATTCAACTAACATAATAGGAATCTCATCATCGACGCGATAGATGGTTTTTGTGTCGACGGTGATCAGGCCCTCCTGCAGCGCCTTTTCCACGGGTTTGCCATCTTTAAAGTTGACGGACCCCGCAGCGATTTGCTTGTTCACCGCTGCGATTTCCGCCGGCGTCATTTCCCGCAATTCGACTCTGCTGTCTGGACAGCACAGTATTTCTAACAATTCTTTCTTGACCGCCATGCTATGCCTTTCTTGTTAGAATGAAATTATCAGACCTTGATTTGCTTGATTTGTTTGACAGATTAGGAATCATGGTAATCTTCTAATCGTTATAATGGTTCAATGCCTGGCCTGCCGTTATGAAACTTGCTTAGCACCTCTACAAACCGGTAGACATCTCTGTACGTATTATAAAGCGGCACGGGCGCCACCCGGATCACGTCCGGTTCGCGCCAGTCGCAGACAATATCCTGTTTTCTTAGTTCATCAAAGAATTGTTTGCCGTTGGCAGAAAAACGGATGGAGAGCTGGCAGCCTCGCATCCCGGGCGACTCGGGGGTAAGAATTCTTGCGAACCCGCTGCATTCCTGCTGCAATAAAAATTCAAGATAGCCTGTCAACTGTTCACTCTTTGCACGTAGACGGGGCATGCCAACCTCATCGAAAATATCCATCGCAGCGCGCAGTGCGGCAAGAGAGAGGATCGGGGGATTGCTGAGCTGCCAGCCTTCGGCTCCCGGGATCGGCTCGAATTGCTGCGGCATCCGGAAGCGCGTACTCTTGTTGTGTCCCCACCAGCCTGCAAATCGGTGCAAGTCAGTCCGGGTTGCGTGGTGTTCGTGCACGAAACAGCCGGCAATGCAGCCGGGACCGCCGTTTAGATATTTGTAGGAGCACCAGACTGCGAAGTCGACGCCGCTGTCGTGAAGATTCAATTCAACGTTGCCAGCCGCGTGCGCCAGGTCGAACCCGACTATGCAGTCACGTGCGTGTCCTGCCCGGGTAATCGCTTGCAGGTCGAGGCACTGGCCGCTGTAATAATTCACACCGCCCAGCATGATCAGCGCAATAGTGTCGCCGTCACTTTCAAGGAGTTCGAGAATGTCTTCCGTCCGCAGGTGAGTTTCTCCCACCCGGGGTGACACTTCGACAATCGCAGATTCCGGATCATAGCCGCGGTGACGAACCTGCGACTGAATGGCATATTGATCAGAGGGGAAAGCCTTGCTTTCCATCAGAATTTTGTAGCGCGTCCGGGTCGGCTGATAGAAGGAGACCAGCATGAGATGGAGGTTGACCGTGAGCGTGTTCATCACGACAACCTCGACAGGCCGCGCTCCGACCAGGCGTGCAGTCTGTTCCGTTAACAGCTCATGATACGGCATCCAGGGATGCTGTGCGCGGAAATGTGCGTCGACACCGAGGCGGGCCCAATCGTCGAGTTCCTGTTTGACGAATTCAGCCGCCGTGGTTGGCTGGAGTCCGAGCGAGTTGCCGCACAAATAGGTGCAAGGTTCGCCGTCTTTTCTTTTGGGGAAAAGAAAGCGTTCGCGATATGCAGCCAGTGGATCGGTGCGGTCGAGCTCTTTGGCACAGGACAGCGATGTGGAATAAGCAGTCATAGGTTGGGTCATGTGTTAGCGGTCTGACGAATTCGAAATAGCAGCGGCCGGCTGGGGGCGGCGTCCGAAACAAAGCTTGGAATCTGCAGATTCAGGCAATAGCGGCCATCCGGAACGTCATCCGGTACAAATATCATTTCGGTAATGGTTTTTAGCGAATGGCGCTGCGGGTCGACATCGTGGCGGCCTTCCGCGACGTTCCAGTAGAGGTGGTGGCCGGTCATGAGTCCTTCGTCGACGGTGCGGTCAACGGATGGAATATCCATCAGAAAATGACGCACACCAAGTTCATTGATGTATGCCACGGCCGCAGATGTAAAATAGGGGGGCGGCGGATCGCCGTAGCGCATGCTTTTCTTGCTGGCGCTATTTGGTAGAGTTCGTACGACCAACCCGGCAGCAAAATCGGAATCGATCGCGGCGCAGGCCTCTTGCAGCGCTGCCCGCGTCAGAACTTTGTCTCCCGGCCTGTGGGCCGGTTTGGTGGTTTCATCTGTCATTTCGACGGGGGTTGCTGTGATTGAAATGAGGGTGGCAGGCACGAGGGCCTCTTGCAGGATGCTGCGGACGGCGATGCGCTCCACCGCAATATGCCCGACGCCTTCGGTATGCGTGCCGTTGCAATGAGGAATCAGCCGATATTCTTCAACGTTGCAACTACCGCCCCGGCGGGTATCTCCGACAAATGATCCGGCTTCCACAGAATGGGCTGAAGCCACGGGAAAATCGTACGTATTGGGTTGGGCCCCGTCAAACAGCAGCGGAATGGAAATATCGAGAGGTTGCTGCAGGACCACCTCGAAGGTGGTCTCGCCGATCGTGATGTCTGTTCTCATGCTGTGAATTGCCTCCCTTCCAAACCGAGCCACTCCAGAGCCGACCCTCCCAAAAGGCGCGCCTTCGTCTTTGCGCTCAGGTTTGGCATCGATTCGATCAACTTGCCCGGGACGTGTTCACCCAGAGGAAAAGGGTAGTCTGACCCCAACGCGATGCGATTCTCACCGACCGTGTTGATAAGAAAGTCCAATACGGTCGCGTCATGCACGAGAGAATCCAGGTAGAACCGACCGACATAGTCGCGCGGGTTGACTTGATTGTCCACGGCGCAAAGGTCGGGCCTGACCACGAAGCCGTGTTCGATGCGACCTATTGTAGCGGGGAAGGCGCCGCCCCCGTGCGCGAACGCGACTCTGAGATTGGGTAGGCGTTCAAACACACCGCCAAAAATCATCGAGCAGATGGCCAGAGAGGTTTCCGCCGGCATGCCGACCAGCCAGGGCAGCCAATATTCTGGCATGCGCTCCTTACCCATCATGTCCCAGGGGTGCACAAAGATGGCGGCTCCCAGTTCCTCGGCGGCCTGGAACACGGGAAACAGACGTTCATGACTCAGGTTCCAATCGTTGACATGCGAGCCGATTTGAACACCGGGCAGGCCAAGGTCTTTCACGCAGCGCTCCAACTCCTTTATTGCCAACTTGGGCGCCTGCATCGGCAGCGTTCCCAGCCCCACGAATCGGCTTGGATGTGCCTTAACCACACTCGCGAGGTGGTCATTGAGGAGTCGAGAGAGGTCCAGCGCATCATCAGGCTTGGCCCAGTAGCTGAACATGACTGGCACGGTAGAAAGCACCTGAACATCCACACCACTCTGGTCACACGCTTCGATCCTTGTTTCGGCGGACCAGCAGTTGTCTTCGATTTCGCGAAAAAATTTACCGTCGATCAACATTCTGGCACAACAAGGCTTGTGGTGTTCCAATTGAATAAACCCACCGTAGCCGTATTTTTTTCTCAAGTCGGGCCAATGCTTCGGGAGAATATGCGTGTGAATGTCGATTTTGAGAGGCATCTGCAATGTTGGCTTTGTCCTTTTTATCGCAACCCTTGACCTTCCTGGCGCGGCGAACCGCACACCTGAATAGAACGCGGATGTAACCGAAACAACCGATTAAGACCGATCTGATTTTGAGCAAAAGCCAAAATCATGATGAGATAGACCTTCTACTGACTTGGACAAATTCCCTTAGAGTCAATCCACCCAGAGCCGTTTACTCCGCATAATCCGCGTTCTGTTTTTCTTACACGCTAACTCAATTTTTGAAAATCAAAATTCCATTCGTCCTGGTCTCCCAGGCTATGAATTCCTCCGGGATAGGAGCCGAATCCGCTGAAAGCAGTTTTTATCCATCAAATCTGTGTTCGAAATACTGGCGGGCTACTTGCGACGCTGTCATTTCTTTGTTGGGGCCGTCATCAGCGTTCCGCATTTCTTGCAGGTGCGCAAATCGTCCGAGGCGTGAAAGTTTTCCATGACACCGCGCAGCTTGTCAACAATATCTGAAGGTTTGTCAAGATGGAAATACTGGTCGTAGATTTTCTCACCACAGTTCTCGCAGAACCACATGCAGCCATCATTTTCGCTGGCGCTTCTGGTTCGCTCGATCACAAGCCCTATGGACCCCTCGGTTCTTTGAGGCGAATGAGGCACCTTCGGCGGCAATAGAAAAATCTCACCTTCGCGAATGGGAATGTCCACCGGTTCGCCATTGTCGATAACCTTCAGCACGATGTCGCCCTCTATTTGATAGAAGAATTCCTCGCCTTCGTTGTAGTGGTAGTCTTTGCGCTTGTTCGGTCCCCCAACTACCATCACGATAAAATCCTCGGCGTTGTCATAAACGCATTTGTTGCCAACCGGCGGCTTAAGTAAGTCGCGATGGTCATCGATCCATTGTTTGAAATTGAATGCGGCAAGATTCGACATGACGTGTTCCTCCTGAGTCAAAGTTTATGCCGGGAACGTTGATCGTTATCCCGTAGGACTATTCGGCCAAAGCTCGGGGCGAGTCTTAGATGGTGGCGATACATTTCAATTCAATAGCTATCGGCGTTGGCAGACTACTGATCTCAACCGTTGTGCGGCAGGGCTGAATGTCAGCAAAATAATCGGCATAGATGCGATTGTAGGTGGCGAAATCCGCTTTCATGTTGGTCAGAAAAACCGTCACGTCGACCAGCTTGTCCCAACCGGAACCGGCTTCCTCCAAAATGAGTCGTATGTTACGGAAAACGGAATGGCATTGCTCCGCAATATCATAGGACAAGATGGCACCATCCGTGTCCAGTTGAACGCCTGGAATAACCTCGGTGCCGGCCTGTCGCGGCCCGACTCCCGAGAGAAAAAGCAGATTTCCCACGCGTCGGGCATGCGGATAGGCGCCGACAGGTTTGGGCGCTTTGTCTGAGCGAATAGATGTCATAGTTTTATGCAGATATTTTGTGGTTCGGTGAAAAAACGCAACGCCTCGACGCCCCCTTCGCGGCCGACCCCGGAATGTTTGAAACCGCCAAAGGGCGTTCTCAGGTCACGCAGCATCCAGCAATTGACCCAGACGACACCGCTCTGCAGGGCCCCGGCCACACGATGGGCACGCGTCAAATCTTGTGTCCAAAGGGAGGCTGCGAGCCCGTAATCCGTTTGATTGGCCGCTGCGACGACTTCGGCTTCATCCTTAAAGGGAATCAACGTCACGACGGGTCCGAAGATTTCTTCCTGGTTGGTGCGACAGCTCTGTGGCAGCCCCTCGATGATGGTTGGCTCCACAAACCAGCCTTCAGCGCATCTGCCATCAGGATGGACCTGATTCCCACCGCAAAGGATGGTGCCGCCTTCAGTTTTGGCCAGCTCAATGTAACCAAGAATTTTTTCCAGGTGAGGACGCGAAACGACGGCGCCGAGTTGAGTCCCTGTTTCCAGAGGATCGCCAATGCGCAGTTTTCGTGTTCGCTGCACAAAATCATCGCGAAAGCGCTCGTAGAGAGGCTGCTCGACAAAAATGCGCGAACCGCACAAGCAAATTTGACCTTGGTTTGCGAATGAAGACTGCAATGTCGTCGCCAGCATTTCGTCGTAGTTGCAGTCGGCAAAGATAATGTTTGGATTTTTGCCCCCCATTTCAAGCGACACTTTTTTGAACAGGGGACCAGCGATCCGCGAAATTTCGGCCCCTGTACGGGTGCTGCCGGTAAACGTGACAACCGAGACGTCCGGGTGGCGGCTGATGGCGGCACCTACTTTGTGGCCATAACCGTGCACGACATTCAAGACACCAGAAGGCAGTCCGGATTCGCGGCAAATGTTCGAGAGCAAAAAGGCGGTCATCGGTGTCATTTCGGACGGCTTGCCCACGACACAGTTGCCGGTTGCCAGGGCCGGGGCTATTTTCCAACTGAATAGATAAAGGGGTAGATTCCACGGAGAAATACAGCCGGCGACGCCAATCGAGTGGCGCAGCGTGTAATTCAGTGCCTGACCACGCATATCGTGACACTCACTGGCAAATTGTGTCACCGCGTTGGCAAAGAAACGGAAATTGGCAGCGGCGCGTGGAATGTCAACGCTTTTCGCAAGTTGCAAGGGTTTGCCGTTGTCAGTCGATTCAGCCAGGGCCAGCTCTTCCAGCCTGGCTTCAATCAGGTCGGCGATGCGAAACAAAAAACGAGAGCGGTGCTCATTACTCGCCCGGGACCACTCAGGGAAAGCCTGCTGAGCGGCTGTCACAGCGCGGTCAACATCGGTTTCGTCCGAATCAGGCGTCAATGCATAGACTTTGCCGGTCGCGGGATTGTAGTTGTCCAGGTATTGACTGCTAGCAGGCGGGACGAGTGCGCCGGCTATGTAGTTCTGAATTGTTTCCATTTAGCCCAATTCAAGTTAAAGGCACGCGGTGCGTCCCCCATCCACGGGTAGATTGATTCCGGTTATGTAGGCGGCTGATGGGGACGCCAAAAAAGCGATAGCGGCACCGATTTCATCTGGCTCAGCAAAGCGGCCGGCCGGGATTACGGACCGCATCTTGTCTGTGACGGCTTTCACAGACTGTTGCGTGCTCTCCGCCTTGCTGGCGATAATGCTTTTCAGGCGGGCCGTATTCGTGGCTCCGGGCAAGACATTATTGACAGTGATACCAAATGCAGCGACTTCGCCCGCCAGCGTTTTGGCCCAGTTTGCCACCGCGCCTCGAACCGTATTGGAGACGCCTAACCCTGGGATCGGTTGCTTAACCGATGTTGAAATCACGTTTATGATGCGACCGTAGCGCGTCGCTTTCATTCCGGGCAGAAGGGTCTGTGCCAGAATTTGATTACAGATCAGGTGGCGCGAGAAGGCGGCGGTGAACGCCTCCGGGCTGGCCTCGAGGGCTGCCCCGCCGGGTGGACCACCCGTGTTGTTTACCAGAATGTGGACGCTACGATCCCCTGCGATAAACGCGTCAATAGTGTGCTGCAATCCTGCCGGGTCATCAAAATCAGCCACGATGATTTCGTGCGCCTGTCCGTTGCTGGTTGCTAGGTCTTTTTTGACTTGCTCCAGCGCGGAAGCGTTACGTGCGCACAGGACCACGGTTGCCCCAAGTTCGGCCAGCGCTAAGGCCGCGGCTCGGCCGATGCCCTGAGAGCTGCCGCATACTAGCGCTTTCTTGTCGGTTAAAGCGGCTTTCATTTGTCCTTGTACGTGTAGTAAAATCCAAGATTCTTTTGGAATTCCCGGGGCAATTTCGGCAACTCCGAACGCGGTATCAGATAATTGGAAAGGTTGGTCAGGTCCGAAAATACTTTGTGGCGTTCGGCGGTCAGGTGCAAATATTCGTGCCCGGAGGAGCCACCTGTGCCTACTTTGGTACCGATCATTCGATGTACCATCAGGGCATGCCGGTGTCGCCAGGCCGTAAAAAGCTCATCCACCTCAATCAGGACGGTGAGGAAACGAAACGGCGTGTGCAAAATGGGTTCATCTCTGAATAGATTGATGAGGAGCGCGGCCTGCGTTCCCGCGTAGGACAGTCGTCGCTCGCCTTTTTTGACAAGCTCACGGTGTTTTTGTTCATCAAAAATGGCCAGAAACCCGGCCTCGGTGTGAGAATGAGCCTCAATTTCTTTTAGTTTTTCTTGTTCAGAAAGGAGGGGGTTGCGCCGGAGAATTTCTTTGTCGCGGTCGAGGGCTTTTTGCACCGCAATCCGATAGCTTTCCCAGAAATCGAACCCGTCTACCTTGAGGAAGGGAGTACGCTCAAGCCAGCATTCTACCAGGTCGAACAGACACGGTTGTGCCTCTGCCTCTGCAACAATCTGTTGGTGCTCCGGAGAGAGGCGACTGACATAGGCATTCTTATCAAAATTTTGCCGCTGCTCGTGTCTCAGACCCAGCTTATTTTCAATTAATCTGAATTGATAGCTTTGAAAGCCGGAGGCAGGCACGAGCAGGTCCCGAAATTCAAGAAAATCAAGCTGTGTCATGGTCTCCATGACCCGCAGTTGGTCGATCAGCAGCTTCTGTATTTCGTTGATTCGGGCAATGCGGGCCACGGCAATGCCCATGTTGTTCTCATTGACAAAGCCGTCCTTGAAGATAGCGACAACCGAGTCTAACTCGTGCAGAATCTGCTTGAACCACAGTTCATAGACTTGATGAACGATGATGAAGAGGACTTCATCATGTGCCAGCTTATCAAGATACTCCGTACTCTTGGGCGTTTGGCAGTCCAGTAACTTATCGAGCTTGAGGTACTCTGCGTAGTAAAGTGGCGGGTATTTGCTCTTCATAAAGCCCTCATTTCAAGAGCTAAAGAAACCGAAATATCCCTAAAAGTCAAGGGATTTCAAGCAGTCACGACAGTGGCCGAAGCATTTGAATTCTGTTTGGTTGTTGATGGGGTGGTGAAAGGGGAGCGTCCAAACATGCCGGACGCTCCTTTCTGATGGTCAGCTTATTTGTAGAGTTCGCCGGTGTCGGCGTCTGTCATTGAAACGGCGTTGTCCAGCACACTGAACGTGCCGCTAACTTCTGACATCTCCAGGTTGTCACTGTCTTCAATTTTGACCGTCACCGAATACCGTCCGCTGAGGAAAGGCTCAACAGGCAGCTTGATGCTTTGCGCCGTCATACGCCCGGGCTTACGATGAGGCCGTCGAATATGGGCCACCTGCTCACCGTTTTCGTTCCTGAAGATGAAGTGCGTGACGTAGTTGCCCGGTTCGTCTCCGGGCGTGGGGCGCAGATTGTAAACTTCGAAATAGAGATTGATTTCGCTTATGCCATAGGCAAACGTTTTCATTGCATTCGGCTGAACAAACCGGCCATTCTTGACATAGGGTTGTCCATCCGGTGCCGGCGTAATCTGCTGACTGAATTGAATGTCACTGATTTGTAGCCGCGCAGACTTGAAATCCCGGACCGTCACATATTCTTGAATCCGGGCACTCTTTTTTGTTTCCATATCCCGCAGCTCTGTCCTCAGAATATAGCGCCCGGGCGGCAGCGTGTAGGCAACCAGGGAGGCACGCGCCAGTTCACTGTGGATCGTCTCATCATAGGAGTTCACCTGAATAATGTCACCTGTCTGATGTTGCTGGAGTAATTTTTCATCCTCGCTCCAGATTTCCAGGGAGAAATTGTAGCCTGCCTGAAAGCCTTGGCCATCCTTTGTGAAATGCAGGTCCTCGTACGCAACATGAAGATAAAACTCAACATACGTCTGTTTATCCGCGTTTCTGAAGTTGGCATAATCAACATAGTAACGCGGTTCAGAATTCGATTGAAACGGTGTTCCATCGACCCTGACTTGGCGGGTGCCATCAGAACCAGGACCCATGAACATGAGACCTAGCGCAACTACGGCAAAGATTTTCATGACGACTCCATACAAGAATTAGAAACGGGGTCCTTCTGGTTGAATTATCGGGAGATTTCGACGGCAATTAATAGCCGAAGCGATAATAATGTACATTTTTGTAACTTTTTCTGCAGGCGTGACGGAACGCCAGGAGAGAATTAGGGTAGGAAAACGGCTTTGCGGATCAGGGTTACGCGTTGGGAAACAAGACGGTAGAAGTAGATGCCGGCAGGAAGGTTGCGTGGGACGAAACGGGCGCTGTGTTCACCGGCTTCAAGGGATGCGTCCAGCACTTTTGCCACTCGCTGTCCCAGCAGATTCAGCACGTCTATTTGGACTCTGGCCGATTGCCTGAGGGTAAAGGGAATGGTTAGTCTTCGTGATACGGTAAGTCCAAGAGGATTTGGGAAGCTTTGATGTAATTCGAAATTGCCGGGGATGACCGGCGGTCGGATGCCTGTGGGTGTTGCGGCATTTTCAAACAGGATGAGGTTGTCGGTCAGCTCGTCGATGCCGGTCATATCGAGGTCGCCATCACGGTCGCGGTCGTGCAGGACGGCGCAGGACCCAGCCCGGAGGGTCGTCAATGTTCTTGGGTTGATGAAATTGCCGCTGCCGCCATTTTCATAGAGCGTCCAGTTTGCTGACTGGAAATTGCTGGTGACGACCTCGAGATCTCCGTCACCATCAAGGTCACCCAAATCGATGGCCAGCGGAAAACCGCCCACCGCATAGGTCCGGGCCGTCGCGAGATTCCCGGTGCCATCGCCACGGAAAACAGCCAACTCGTTTTGCAAGGCATTGGCCGAGACGACATCCACGTGACCGTCGTTGTCCACATCACCCGTGACCAGCATCCAGGCGTCGCCTGCGGCAGTGATCTTGGAGAAAAGGCCCAATCCCCCGGCCCCGTCGCTGAGGAGAATCGCGATTTCGCCGACGGCTCCAGTGTGTGTCACGCCGGCATTGTAGCTGCCGACGGCCACGTCCAACAAGCCATCTTCGTTGAAATCGGCGGCAGCCACTGTGGTCTCGCGATCCATGTCAAGAGATTGCGAAATGGCAGATTCGAAAGTGCCATCCCCTTTGTTAATGAGCCTGGAAATATTGCTGCCGGCCCGATTGGCCGTAACGATGTCCCACGCACCGTCGCCGTTGAGATCGAGAACGGCGAGTCCGCGCGTGCCTGCACCGACAGGGTAGGAGATTGGGCTCAGGAGGCGGCCGGTGCCATCGCCCCGAAAAACACTGACGGAATTGCCCTCGATGTTGCCGCAGGCGAAATCGAGCAGTCCATCGCCATCAAAGTCGGCGCCTTCGTTAGTACTCGGTTTTGAGCCAGATGGCAGTGGATGGATACTAAACGTATTGTACTCGCCGGCATGGTTCAGGAAGACCCGAACGTCACTGGCATCTTCATTCGGGACCGTAAAGTCATGGAAACCATCCCCATCGAGGTCTCCCGCGTAGGCACCATAGGTTCGGATGCCGCGTTCCCCAGGCTGTTGCACATTGATGGTTTGCCGCGGTTCCAAATCGAGAGAACCTTGTGTAGCGGTCGTCCAGAAATTCCAGGCAAACCCCTGGATTAGTTTCTGGCCACCCACGCTGCGAATGTTCCGGGAGAGAGTGACGGTTACCCATTCGCCAGCCGAGAGTCTGTCTGAAACTCTAAATCTTACTCTGCGGCCGTTGTTCTCGAGAATGAGGTTGCCCGGGCAAACGCCGGTCCAACGACCAAAAACATGAAAGGAGCGGGAGGTAATGCTATTGGCAGCGACCGCATCGCTAAACTCGATGACGATCTCGAGGTTTTTGGCCGACACCATACTTTGGGCTGCCGGCAGAAATGCCTCTATTCGCAGTGCATTTTGGGCGCTCAGCAGGACCGGTTGTAGGCTGCCCGCCAGCAAGCCCACTACCAGATAGGTAAGCCGTAGCATGAGAAGGCCAGTTTCCTTGTCTTTGTTTAACACGATGATAACGCAACTACATCGATAGTCACGGAGTATTCCACAGCGGAAGAGCTAAATCCAGCGCCTGACGCGAGCCTTGTACTGCAAGTATGGTTCGCCAAATGTTTGTTCCAACATTTGCTCTTCAGGTACGATAAAGCGAGCTTGTATGACCCAAACAAAGAATGGAATCAACAAAAAAGAGGTCAAGCTACCCAGAACGACCGCGACGCCGAACAGGACCGCGACCATGCCCAGGTAGATGGGATTGCGACTGTAACGATACAGGCCACGTTGGAGCAGGAAGGTGGATTCCTGGAAAGGTTTAATGGTGGTTCCGACTTTTGCGAAGCGTGTCGCATTCCACACGACCATGAAGATGCCAACCAGTATCAGCAGACCGCCAGCATATTTCTGCGGGGCCTCAAACAGCAGGAAGCCCGGGGCAAGTTGGTCGGCACCCCACATGAGAAGGGTGGTGAGCAGCAGATAGGCGGGCGGCATGCCCTTTTTGCCGTCTGCCATTCTAATATGCAACCAATTTGCGAGTGGCGGCAAGGATCTGGGTGTTGGAAACCAGGAAGGCTTTTTCCAGTGGAGGACTGTAGGGCACCGGTCTGTCCAGGGCTCCCAAAACCTGCACCGGTGCATCAAGATACTCAAAAGCGTCTTCGGCAATAATGGATGCAACCGATTGGCCGACGCCACCGGTTTTGCTATCTTCATGCACGATCAGCACTCGGTTCGTCTGTGCCGTGGCCCAGAGAATGGCGTCACGGTCGAGTGGTTGGATCGAACGCAGATCGAGGACGAGGCACGAGATATTGTCCTGGGCCTCTAATTCCTGTGCAACGGCGAGGCATCGGTGCACGTAGGCCCCGTAGGTGATCAATGTCACATCGCTGCCGGGTCGCTTCAGGTGAGCTTTTCCGATCGGCAGAAGAACATCATCGGCGGTGCCCGGTAACGGTTCTTTTATTTCGGCGGCTCGATATAAGGCGATGTGCTCGTAAAACAACACCGGATTGTCGTCTCGGATTGCCGCTTTGAGTAATCCTTTAACTTCTCTCGGCGTAGATGGACACACAATCTTAAGACCCGGTGTTCTATAAAACCACGCTTCGGTGTTTTGTGAATGGTAAGGTCCGGCGTGTCTTAATCCGCCCCACGGCAGCCGCACTGTCACGGGCACCGGATGGCCCCAGCGGGCGTAGATTTTCGCCGTGTTGTTTACCAATTGATTGAAGCCGCTGGCGATAAAATCATTGAATTGGATTTCGGCCACGGGCCGTTTTCCCAAGAGCGCGGCTCCGGTCGCTGCGCCAATGATTGCGGACTCTGAGAGCGGCGTATTCTGAATGCGGTCGCCGAAACGCGCCAGCAAGGACTTGAGAATCACAAAGGCGTTGCCATACGAACCGCCCACATCTTCTCCAAAAACAAAGACGTTTTCGTCTCTGGCCAACTCTTCAGCAAGCGCTTCCACGATCGCCTGCCAGAAAGTCTTGCCAGCGGGATCGGGGTGGAAACCATCAGGTTCGGAAGGAGTCCAGTGCGGAATCTTCGGAAAGGAGGACTGTTCCCGTGTTCGCATCGGCTCCGGCTGCGTTGGTCGAATCCCATCCGTAAAAACCGGGCCGTTCGCTTCCGCTGAGGGCCAGGGTGCGGCGAGCAGCCGTTGTTCTGCCGCATCGATGTCGTCAGAAACGCTTTTTACCACCTGGTCATAGGCCTTGGGTGTCAGCACGCCTTCCTGCAGCAACTGTTCCCGGTAAAGCGCGATCGGGTCTTTGTTGTACCAATATTTGTATTTTTCCCGGTCGATGTAACCATTTTCTGTGATTTTCGGATAGGTCAGGAATTGGTCCGGTTCGGCACCGAAATAAAGCATGTCGTCGTGGTGCGCATGTCCGCACATGCGCATGCACAGCAGCTCTACCAAAACAGGCCCTTCTCCACGCCGGCAGGCGTCGGCCGCTTCGGTGGTTGCAGCAAAAACGGCTTCGGGATCGGTACCGTCGACGGTTATGCCGCGAATGCCGTAGCCGGCGGCCTTTTCGGTTAGACTCTGAGATGCGAATTGTTCGGCGGTCGGAGTAGACAAGGCCGTTTGGTTGTTTTGCACGATGAAAACCACGGGCGACTTGCGAACGGCGGCCAGATTGATCCCCTCATGCCATTCTCCCGCTGACGTGCAGCCGTCGCCATTACAGTTGACGACCACCCGCCCGCTGCCTTCCAGAGCCAACCCAAGTCCGGCAGCGGTTCCGACGCTCAAAGCGATCGGCGCAGCAGGAGGGAGCACGCCGCAGCTCATGTCACCGATGTGCAAGTCCCTGCCGTTGGTCGGTTTTCCGATTTTTCCCATTTGGGCTGCCATCACATCGTAAGGTTGTACGCCCATCGCCAGTGCCAACCCGAGGTCCCGGATCATGGGTGCAACGTAATCACCGTGGTAGTCATCGGACGTGCGGTTGTTCCGGCGCGTGGCGAAATACGGCCCCTGGCGCCGCAGGCGGATGCCGGCCGCGTAAATGGCTTCCTGACCCATCGACCGAAACCCTTTACCCTGAAAAACATTGCCTTCCGGGGTGCGCACTGCGGTGCCGGTAAACAGTTTCTTCAAACGCGCATCCAGATGACGGGTGGCAAGCATTCCCTGAAGGATTTCAATCTTCTCGCTGTTCGAAAGTGAGTTGCGCAGCGCGATCCGATCAAAAACCCCGGTAAGGCTGTCAATCACGCGTTCCGTATGGTAGGCTACCTGATCCGCATAAGTCCGCGTCGGAGAGATTTCTTTCCGCGAAAGCCTGCCTGTGCCGGTTAGAATTTTGCGTGTTGCTGTCAGCACGTTTGATCGTAGGGAGTCAAAGCCCGCTTGGGAGACTTGCCCAGATTTGGGACTGAGTTTCACAAGTTGATCGATGATGGATCGAGCCAGGTTCGGGCTGAATTGCGACAGGGCCGACAGGAGTTCAAGTTCGATATTTTTTAGAGAGAGTTTTCTTTGCGTCGTGTCAGGTGCGGGATTTTTTCTACGCGTTTTCGTTGCTTGCATGGTAAATTGTCTCGTTAGATGAGCAGAAAATATAAAATGCTCCGGAGAGAAGCAAGGCAATTCAGAGCCTAACCTTTCCCGTGGCCAACTCCGGGACGAAAGGTGTTTTGGTATCTTGATTTTGTGATTGTTAGGTTGTACCTTGTCACGAAACAATACACCGTTTGCCTTGCGAGCCAGCGTGAGAGGGCTGTTGAAGAAAAGCGAATCGTGGCCATGCTGTGGAGGCAGCCTTCTACTGTCTTATCTCGCATCCCCGAGTGTCAGTGGGTCTCCTGTTTATTAGGAAACAGGTGCAGGTTTTTTTGAAAGGACTCACCGACGCTCCCGTGTTTGTCGAACGCCAGGTTCTAGCACAACATCTATGGAGGAGGTTAGATGTACAATGTTTGAACAAGAAGGTAAGAATGATGTCGCTCGTCTGAAGTACGAGAACGAACGTCTGCGAAAGTCGGTTGAGGAATTGTCAACGCTGAATGAACTGACCAGCGTTATCAGCAGCACGATGTCACTCAACAAGATTTTGGATAAAGTAGTTTCTTCTTCCGTGAAAGCCATCTTTGCCGAGCAGGGAACGATCCATTTGGTCGACAAAGATGCCGAACCCCTCGACCCATTCAAGACACTGATCAGGAAAGCGGACGTCACGACGCCACAGGATAAGTTTAGGCTGGATGTTGAGTTGTCGGGTTGGATGTTGCGAAACCGGCAGCCTCTCGTCATCAACGATTTCGAAAACAATCGCTATTTTGTAAATCGGGAGGCGGGCAATCTCAAGATCAAAACGCTGTTGACCGTGCCGCTTGTGGCCAAGGGCAAGCTGATTGGTGTCCTCAACCTATTTAACAAGAAAAAAGCGGAAGGCTTCACTGAGGAAGACCAGCGCCTGCTGGCGATCATCGGTTCACAATCGGCGCAGGTGATCGAAAATGCCCGACTCTACGAACAGGAAAAGCACCTGATCGAAATTGAAAAAGAGTTGGACATGGCGAGGACCATCCAGCAAAAAATGCTGCCGAAGGAAGCTCCAAATGTTCCTGGATTTGATATCGCCGGAGCAAGTTATGCCGCAAAAGATGTGGGCGGTGATTACTTTGATTTCATCCGGGTAGCAGATGACCGCTGGTTCTTGACTCTCGGCGATGTGTCTGGCAAAGGCGTTCCCGCTGCCTTGCTTATGTCTCACCTGCAAGCGACGATCCGGAACCAGGCCCTCACAAACAGCGACGTGGTGAGCCTGATATCGAACTCTAACGAAGTCTTACACCGCAACACGGAGGGCAATAAATTCGTTACGCTGTTCGGGGGCTTCCTGGATCCCACGAAACGCGTCTTCGATTACGTCAATGCCGGGCACAATTTTCCCCACCATCACAAGCAAGGAAACAAGATTCTTGCGCTCAAGGAAGGTGGGTTGGTCTTGGGAATGATGCCGGGTGTGCCTTACGAAGCTGGTCAGACAACCTTTGAATCGGGTGATGTTTTGGTCATCTATTCCGACGGGGTGACCGAAGCCGAGAATTTGGAAGAGGATATGTTTGGAGATGAACGTTTGCAGGAGCTGGTTCAGAAGCACCGGGAAAAATCTGCGGCGGATCTGGTGCAAACCGTTTATAAAACCGTGAAGAAATTTGAAGGGAACAAAGAGCAGGACGATGATATTACGGTCGTGGTTATCAAGGCCGACTAGCTGGCTGAGCCTGTTTCTCCTGTTCCTGTCTTGTGCTGCAGACCCACCCCCCGACGTAACCGACCCGGGACAACTGATTTTTCTAGGCTACATGGGCAAAGAGGCTAATTGCTCCCGCTGCCACGGTCCGGAGGGTAACGGCGGAAAACTGGGCCCTGACCTGCATGGCGTGTTTTCCAAATACAGCGAAGAGAAAATAATTACCATCATAAGGGAAGGCAAAGGTGAAGGTCGTGAGGCCATGCCAGCGTTTGAGGAGCAACTCACCACCGACCAAATTGCGGAACTGGTGCGTTTCCTTAAAATTCTCTCCCGTACCGAAAATAAAGGCGGGGTCTCATCGGCAGAAGAGCCGTGAGACCCCGCGCAGCACCCCAACAAAGGTCGTTGCTATTCCTCGTCGCTGCTGCTCGGCGGTGGGTTTTTCGACTCTGCTCGTCGAGTGTCTTTCTTTTCTACACTCGAAGGCGGTGGTGTTTTCGACTCTGCCATGATAGGTCTCCCTTTCCGTTAGTTAAAGGTTGGTTAGTTTGTTTCTCAACAGTTTGACTTCTTTATCGTTCGGGTCAGCTTGCGCCCAAACCTGCAAAACTTTCTTGTAAGTCTTCTCCGCCTCTCGTGGTCTCATCGCCATTTCATAAGTTTGAGCTAAGCCCAGCAACGCTTCCCCTTTGCGCGGATTGATCGCCAGAGCCTGCTGGTATTTATTGATAGCTTTCTGGAGCTGTTTGGCCGCACGATAACTCCGGGCCAGGGCTTCAAGAAAAAATGGACGGTTCGGCGGCCAGAGCCCCAGTGCTTTTTTGAAGAAAGTGATCGCTGATTCGGGATCGCCGTTTTGTAAAGCCGCTTCACCTCGCAGGTGATATAAATACCATCTACCTTCCAGACCACCCTCCATGTTAAGTGCATGCTCAAGGGCTGCCACCTGAGCCTGAAAACCGCTGTCCTTGTGCAAATCGAGCAAGATGCAGCCTTTCAACCAGTGTGCTTCGCGGTTGGTAGGATCAAATTCGATGGATTGGTCTACAAGCGCCAGAGCTTGCTGCGCTTCCTTAGTGAGAAAAGCCAGCCTGGCGCGCAGTAGTTTCGCGCTAGATTGAAAGAGCGGACCTGGGGCCCTTAACTCCAATTCGGTTATGATTCTTCTTGCAGACGGATAGTCGCGTCTTGCCATGAAGATGTTTGCCATATGAATGCGTGAATAAGGAAAGTCCGGATCCATAGCAAGGGCACGCTCGCAACTGGTCATGGCCTGATCGTAGCGACCCAGCAGAATTTGAATCTCAGCCATCGTGTCCAGAGGGTTGATGTCTGTTGGCTTGAGAGCCACGTATTTTCTGGCCATGGCCATCGCACGGGCCGTGTCTCCCTGCGCGGCGTAGCTATAGGCCAGCGTGTTGACTGCCACTGCGTAGGTCGCATTGATAGTCAACGCGCGTTCCATATTTTTCAGCCCTTCAAGCTGGCGAAACTTATAAAACTGATTTCTGCCATATCGATAATAGCGAGAGGCATCCGGCGGATAATTTTGTATGAGCCGTTGCAAGTAGTCGGAATAGTCCTGCCAGCGCCTGTCATAAACGGCCTCGTTGGCAAGGTAATCCAATTGCATTTCTTCTGACAAGCCCTCAATAAACGGTTTGCCCCGCTTCAGAATTTCCCTGGCCTTGTCATCAAAGCCGAGATTAGATTGGGACCATGCCAACCAATAGTAAGCCTCAATCAGAGTGGAGTCCATCCTGATCGCCCGGGAGAGTTTTGCGATACTTTCCCGGTGGCGTAGGTCGAAAGCCGCGTTTTTCCCCTCGATATAAAAGCGATAAGCATCCACCGAAGGGTGCGGGCCAGCGGTCGGCTTGGTTACAGGCGTCTTGGAAGGCACCAGAATACGCTCCAACTGTTCGGACAGTCCATCTGCAAGATCATAGAGATTTTCGAAAGCGCCCGCTTGCGGTGTCAAATTCGCTAAGGTGTCGCCCGTAGGGACCATTAGAAGGTGGGCCTGGGCAACCAGTTCGTCGCCGTTTTTTATAATGTTACCCAGCACGACTGCCCCCATCCCAGTTTCAGCGGCCAAAGTCAGAGCCTGAGATTTATCCAGGCTATTGGTTCCCAACTTGAGAGAACGTGAGTACTGAATACGCCGTTGCGAGCTGAGAATCTGCAGGTCAGTCATCCGCTGCAGTTCAGTGCTCACGAGGTCGCTGACCGCTTCTCCGAGCCAGGCCCAATCCCGGTCGTTACTGCTAAGCTCAAACGGGAGAACGGCCACCGCCCGAATCTCTCTGCCACCGGAGCTGCCTCGAAAGAGCAGCATGTATACTACCACTAGAATTGCTGCTAACACTAGCCCGCCTGCGAACACGTAAGGTCGCCTGCTGCCACTACGCGATTCTGTTTTCGTGGTCCCGACCGAATCGTGGTCACGGCCCTGCCATGCCTTCAGGTCTTGCGCTATTGCACGCGCACTTTGATAACGCTCTTCCTTTTGTTTGGCCAACGCTTTGAAGACGATGGATTCCAACCGTTCCGGAACGTCGGCACGCAAGGACCGCATGGGGCACGGATTCTCATGAACGATGGTGTAAGTCAGCGACGCCGCATATTCTCCCGCAAAGGGGCGCTGGCCCGAGATGATTTCATACATCACAGCGCCGAACGAAAAGAGGTCGGTTCGAAAATCCAGCGCCATGCCTTGAAGTTGTTCGGGCGACATGTAGGCTGCGGTGCCTACCACTGTTTGTTCCTGGGTCAATTCCGGGGCATTCTTGGCTTTGGCCAGGCCAAAGTCCAGGATCTTAACCAGACCTGCCTCCGTCACCATGATGTTGCCCGGTTTGATGTCCCGGTGAATCACGCCGGCGGCATGCGCCGCCGCCAGTCCCTCGGCTGTCTGGGCGAGATATCCCACCGTCTTTTCCAAATCGATCGGTCCCGCGTTAAGCATGTCACGCAACGTCTGGCCGGCATAGTACGCCATGGCGATAAAGACGGCATCATCGATTTCGTCGATTTCGAACACGGTTGCGATATTGGGGTGATCGAGTGAGGAAATCGTTCTGGCTTCGTTGATGAAGCGCGCCCGGGCTTCCTGCTGGCTGAAAAGATCGCGGCTGAGAAACTTTAGTGCGACGAGGCGCTCAAGCTTGCGGTCTTGCGCTTTGTACACCTCGCCCATGCCGCCATGCCCTAGCAATTCGAGGATTTCGTAATGTTTGATGGTCTCGCCGATCATTGCAAGACCCCCTCCAGGGTCCACAAAACGATTGATGATGGGTCTCTGCTGACCACTTATTAACGGTAACTGCTGAAAAGCCGCGAAGGTTGAAAGCCGGGCGATGTTACGGATTCCATCTGGCGAAGTCAAGAAAAAATAGTAAACTAAGGACGATGGCAGCGAAAAGCATGTGACCGGCTGAACACGGTCTTAAGCATATCTTTGCAACACCATACTGACGTTTGTACCCCCAAAGCCAAACGAATTTGAGAGACAAACGTCGATCTTGGATTTGCGGCAGACATTCGGCACGTAGTCCAGGTCGCACTCGGGGTCAGGCGTTGTGTAGTTTATGGTGGGAGGGAGGATCTGATGTTCCATCGCTTGCATGCAATAAATCGCTTCCACGGCGCCTGCGGCGCCGAGGAGGTGACCTGTCATTGATTTGGTAGAGCTGATCGGCACTTTCATAGCATGTTTACCGAAAACTTCTCTCACTGCTTTCGTCTCCGTTACGTCGTTCAACGGAGTCGAGGTTCCGTGCGCATTGATATAGTCGACATCTTCCGG
>Ga0114931_10002434_pt1 | contig 23683 bp, 25 predicted proteins | sample 2SBtaG_FD_89579 | JGI IMG/M metagenome (GOLD analysis project Ga0114931, IMG submission 89579) | Deep subsurface microbial communities from Kolumbo volcano to uncover new lineages of life (NeLLi) - 2SBTROV14_V59a metaG | ecosystem: Environmental > Aquatic > Marine > Volcanic | place: Kolumbo... | reverse complement strand
GCCACGACGTGACCCACTTCATCCTGGATAATAACATAGGAAACATTGCGACCATGGCTTAATTTCGCCATCGGGCCGGCCTGTTGTACGTGCATCTTAATGGCATCGATATCTTTCTTCAACAGCGGTCCACTCACCATTTTTGCGAACAGACGGGTGCAACCCATCGACGTGTCCATCATTTCGTCTTTGACAATTTTCTGCTCGTTCTTAAAGGCTGAAAAAGCAAAGATACCGACGATAGCTGCATAGGTGAAACCGATGCCGAAAATTGCCTTCCGGCGGAGACTAATGCGGAATTTATTGAGTTCTGCATAACTATGTTGTTTATTCACCTGCGCTCGGCCCGTGACTTTGCCATAGGACATTGATGATCTTCCATTTTTTTTGAACGATTATCTGGGACTTCAGTTTTTTCACGCCACTTTCGGCCCTCTCTATGAGAACAGGTGTCATAAGCGGTCGAGTCCACATCGACCTCTCTACCAACTTGGCACCATAGAGAAATGAGGTGTGTAAGAGTAGGCATTCCCGGCGGGGAATTCAAGCAATTTTGCCGCAGACGTCTCGTCCGGGCGCGGGTTCGCATTAGCGCGGATCGTCCTTACCGGCACAAGATTCAAAAGAGGTGGGAAAACGAAGGGTCTTCCATTACTCGTGGGCGTTGCTGCTGGGTGTGAAGGGTCAGCGACGAGCTGATCCAGGTCGGTCTGAACCGCCCCACATCGAAAACCGATACGCCGTTACGCAAAAGCCACAATAATCCTTGCCTCTGCTTCGCAAATGTGCTATATTAGCGGCGACTAAATTGGCCCGATCCTAAGAAAGGTAAAGACTCTGGATAGATTGCTACGGTAGCTGCATTTATTGAAATTGGCGAAGTACGCCTCTCATTCAATGCTTTTTGGAGACAATTTGGTCACAGTCGTTCTTTTCGATTTTGATGGGGTGCTGGTCAATAGCATGCCATTCCACGTGCGAGCGTGGCAAGAAGTCTTTCGCGATTACGATATTCAAATCGAGCCGGCGGACGTCCTTCTAACGGAAGGCAGTCGCTCCTTTGAACTAGCCCTCCAAATTTTTGACAGCCATCAGATCGATCTTTCCGATTCACAAATAGAACACTTTGTCGAACGCAAACAGGAGCTTTACCGCAGCATTACCGAGGCCACGCTGGACCCGGCTGCTGAGCCGCTATTGCTTGACCTCAAGAACAAAAGGTTGTGGACCGGTCTGGTGACGGGCACTACCTTGCAGAACGTGCATAAAAGCACTTCTGCAGAAGTACTGCAGCTTCTGGATGTTGTTGTCACAGCCGAAGATGTGACGCTCGGCAAGCCGGATCCCGAATGCTATTTGCGGGCGGCGAACACGCTGGCTGCCCCGCCGAGAAACTGTTTAGTGATCGAAAATGCACCTCTGGGCCTGCGGGCCGCCAGGACAGCCGGCATGAATACCGTCGCTTTGCTCAGCACGTTGAGCCGCGGCGAACTGCCAGGCGCCGATTTCTATGTGAATGATCTCACGCAATTCAAAGCGCGCCTCGATGAAATCCTGACCTCATATCAGCCGACCTTGCAGACCGAATAACGTCTATGTTCGAACCAAGAAAGCGCGTTCCGTCCGCCATCATTCTGCTATTATGCAGTCTGGCCGCATCCTGGAACTGCTCGGACAACCCGGTGCAACCGGATTCCGGCACAAATCCGGAATTGTCGGATGTCATCGTTCCGTCAGTTCTCTTCAATGGGTCAGCCACGCCAAGGGTGGTTTCGGTGCGCGTGTCGGACCCGCAGGGCAGGGGAGATATCCGTAGCGTCACATTTGCATTACTGAATCAGGATGTCAGTGTTGCGTCGGGAGCTTTGTCTGACGACGGCGCGAACGGAGATTTGCTGCCGCGTGACAATATCTACTCGACTTTCCTGCAGGGTACCGTGGCGCAGACCGATACGGGGCTCTTCACTTTGCGCATCCTGGCCGAAGATCAGAGTGGCAACCAGGCTGAACCGGTAGAGGTTACGGTCCAGGTACGCGCCGGTAGCGAGGTTCCGATTCCGACGATTGCACAAGTAAACTTGCCTTCATCTTTGCCGGTGGATTCGCTTTTTACCTGGGTGGTTCAAGTAGAGCTCAACGGAACGAGCGGCAGTATCGGCGTGGTCACAATGGAGTTCTTTCCGCCCTCGTCCCCGGTCGCGACACTAGAAAAAATATTGCAGGACGATGGCAGCGGTGGCGATATCGTTGCGGGCGATGGGGTCTATTCGACGACGATTGAGTCTGACCTTTTCACGGAATTCAACGACTATTTTTTCCGGTTCGTGGTACAGGATGTGGCCGGTAATCGCGGCCGGCCGCTAGTTCTCGTCGTCCGGGGACGAAAACAATTTGGTAATGCGCCCGAGTTTAGAGACATCGACGTGCCCCGAATGGTAAATGGCGTGCAGGTCAATGAAGTGCTCGTAACCGCCAGCCTCGAAGACCCCGAAGGCCCGGCCGACCTTGACACGGTACAGTTCCGAATTCTGCTACCGGACAATTCAGAAGTCCCCAACAGTCTGCATCGAATGTTGGATGACGGGACCGGCGGCGACCTGACTGCCGGCGACGGCACGTTCAGCGCCCTGCTCCAGGTGCCGTCTTCCGGCGATACCGTTCTGGACTACACTCTGTCCTCAGTGCGAGGGATAAGGCCGGTTTGTCCGCCGTACCTGTAAGCCGTCGTATGCTGGTCGGATTTGACGACTCTCCGTTCATCTCAAATCTGATTGCACCGCGACAGGTTGTGCTCAACCCCAACCAGTCCACGCTGATCCAAATTACGCTCGACGTCCGTGACCCGCAAGGCCTGGCGGACATCGTCCTGGTGCAATTCCGCAGCTTCTTGCCGAACGGTCAAGAAGCAAACAACAGTCCGATCGAGCTATTCGACACCGGCAATGCCCAGGTTGGGGATGAGGCAGCGGGAGATGGCGTTTTTAGCCGCATTGTTTTTTTGCCGCCGACAGGTGTGATGCCAGGAGATTTTCGGTGGGTGTTCGAGGCGCAGGATAGTTCAGGAGCCGTCAGCAATATTATTGAACATATCCTGACCGTTGTTGACCAATAATCCCAGGTACTGTAAGACATGTCGAAAATGATTGGTATTTTATTGTTTCTAATGTCGATAGCGCCATGCGTTTCCTGGGGGCAGACCAAACTGGCCCGATCATTCCAACTCGGAACGGCGCAGGAGCCCGCGGAAATGGGCCTGGCCAGCAGCACGGTTAACGATATTGTTATCACGAATCCTGCCATTTGGTTTGGGACAGGGCGGGGCCTGAGCCGGACCGATGACAACGGCCTTTCATTTGAGTCTTTCAGCGACGCTCAGGGCATCGGACGCGGCGGCGTCTCTGCGCTGGCGGCCACCGATGACATCGTGTGGGTGGCGACAGGATTCGATTCAAATACAGTCGTTGGTATGCAGCAGGCGGGTGCCGGGATCGCCTTTTCCCAGGACCAGGGAGCGACCTGGGTCCTGCGGCCGCAGCCGGGGGCTATCCCGATTTCCAATATTACGTTTGATATTGCCTTGCGGGGCGACGAAGTTTGGCTGGCGAGCTTCGCCGGCGGCCTGACGCGTTCAACCGATTTAGGCTTAACCTGGGAAATTGTTGTCCCGGACACATTGATCTTCGACCCCGGGTCGCAACTGAACCATCGCGTTTTTTCCGTGCTCAACGTGGCCGGAACCCTTTGGGTTGGCACCGCCGGCGGCATCAACCGTTCCCGTGATGGCGGCGACACCTGGACGAATTTCAGTCATCAGAATCAAACGGAGGCGATTTCCGGAAATTTTGTGGTGGCCATTGCAAACCAGGAATACGACGGCCGCGAATTCATCTGGGCCTCAACCCGAGAAACCACCGTTGAATCCAACGATGAAACCGAATTCCGTGGCCTCTCGTGGACGGAAGACCAGGGTTTTTCCTGGCGGACAGGTTTGCAAGGGGAGACCATCTGGAATATCGCCACAGACGAGAATTTGGTCTACGCCGGGTCAGACAACGGTTTGTGGATTTCAAATGATTTCGGGGACACTTGGCTGCTTTTTCCGGCAATCGAAAACGCCGATGGCAGCCAGAAGGTGCTTTCCGAAAGAGTGTTTGCGATCGCGATTGCGAACAGTGGCCGGCTTTGGCTGGGGACCGGTAACGGTATCGCCAGCACGCCGAATATGGGGGCGACCTGGGACATTTTTCAGGCCTTTACCCAGACTGGCCGTGACGATGAGCCCAGGACCTACGCATTTCCCAATCCCTTTTCGCCCAACATTCACAATCAACTCGGGGACGCGGGACATGTCCGGTTTCAGTACAACACGATCGCGGCAACGACCGTCACGCTCAAGATATACGATTTTGCCATGCAGCATGTGGCGACGGTTACCGAAGGCGTGGCCAGACCGGCGAATGGTGATTTTCACGAAATCTGGGATGGCAGGAATTTTCGTGGCGACGAGGTTGCCAATGGCGTTTATTTTTACCGTTTGGATCTGGCAGGGGATGGGAGCTATTGGGGAAAATTGATCGTAATGAAATGATTCGGGAGCCATAAAGTTTGAAACTATTTTATCATTACATTTCTTACTTCAGCAAGATCGGGCTGCTGCTCTTGTTACCAGCAAGTGTGTTTCTGTCTTCACAAACGCCAGTGTTTGCTCAAGCCGGACTGGCGGGTGCGTTCCTGCGGGTGGGGCTTGGTGCCCGTGCCAAGGGGATGGGTGATGCCTACACGGCCCTGGCAAGAGGCGTTGAATCCAGCTACTACAATCCCGCCGGCTTGCCCTTGCTCGAGAACCGGGAAGTGATCGCCTCGTATCGCGCCTTGTCGTTGGACAGACAGTTCACTTACATTGGGTTTGCTATGCCAGTACGTCCGAAAGTGGCAAGTGCCAGCGGAGACAAGTTCATCAATGGCGGTTTTTCTCTCTCGTGGATCCGTGCCGGCATCGATGACATCGACGGCAGGAACAGTGATGGCCAGCACTTCGACAACTTGTCCAACTCTGAAAACGCCTTCATTTTTGCTTTTGCCCTCAATCCAGCAAGAAAGATCTCAGTCGGGTTGGCTGTAAAAGTGTTGTGGAACCGATTCCCCGACATCGGCAGTGAGGGCCAAACGGTTTCTGCCAGCGGCGTCGGTTTGGACCTTGGGGCTCTTTATTCTCCGAAAGAATGGGTCACTGCCGGCCTGAGCATTCGCGACATCAATTCGAGATATCGCTGGAACACTTCCAAGATATTTAATGAAGACGGATCAGAGAGTACGGACCCTTTTCCCAAGGTAGTACGGTACGGCCTGGCCGTCCGTCCGCCCAACTGGCAAAACGTGACATTGTCGTTCGACTATGAACAAGTGTACAAATCAGATTTGTTCAGCGATAAAATCAATGATCGCTTTCACTTTGGCGGCGAAGCCTCGCCGCTGGAAAACATCGTCGTTCGTGCCGGTCTTGACGACGGCACGGTTGCTGCAGGAGGCGGTTACGAATTCCCCCTTTTTGGCAAAATGTCCCAGATAAACTACTCCTACACGGCGGCCGGGAACCGGCCGGAAGAGGAGCACGTTTTTACCTGGGTCTTCCGTTTTTAGTTTAAAGGAAAGAGGACGCGACTTGAGACTTTGCATCATTCTGTCGACCATGACTTGCCTGCTGGCCGCATCAACTCCAGGACACAGTCAAACCGGAGATGGCGGCGCCTCCGGGCTGGCCTTTCTCAAACTCGGCGTCGGGGCGCGTGCCGGTGCCATGGTGGAGGCGTACACCGCCTTAACCCGGGACGCGACGGCCACATTCTGGAACCCGGCCGGCCTTGCGCTGCTTGCGCATCCCCAGGTCACCTTTACTAACACCGAATGGCTGCAGGATGTGAACAACGAATACTTTGCCTTTGCGTTCCCCGGGCCTGGAGGGACCGTCGGGCTCAGCATTTATTCTAACAACGTCGGCGGCATTGAACGGCGCGTCGGGCCGTCAGTGGAACCCCTCGGCAGCATCAGCGCCAATGATGTCGCCTTCGGCGTATCCTACGGTTTCGACTTAAGTTCGAATCTTGCCGCCGGTGTGTCGGTAAAATATCTTTACGAAAAAATCTTTGTCGAAAGTGCCTCCGGCTATGCTTTCGATTTCGGCCTGAGTATGAGACCGCTGGAAGCGCCTGCGCGAGTGGCGCTGGTCGTGCAGAATCTCGGTTCGATGGGAGATCTTCTCGATGAATCGATCGACTTGCCGGTAACGGTGCGCGTGGGTGGCGCGTATGAATTGGAGCTTGGCGGTCAGCGTGGCATCTTGACATTGTCTGCAGATGCAGTGAAAGTACGTGAGAACGACTTGCGAGCCAACATCGGTGCGGAGCTGGGCCTGCGTGGACACCTGGCCTTTCGCTTTGGCTACCAAACCGGGTTTGACAACAAATCGTTCGGCGGTGGGTTCGGACTGAACTTCGATCACTATTTTGTCGACTACGGTTTTACGCCGTTCGATTCTAATTTTGGCGACACACATCGCTTTTCATTTCGGCTCGATTTGTGAAGTTACGCGGGCGACTGGACGGGCCTTGGGTTGAACCGGTCCACTTTGAGTCACCGACAACTCGGGTGCCGTTTGCACAGCCAGTGTGGCTTGCGAATAGCCGATTGGCCCGGTGAAATATTTTGTCCTCTTCAAGAGTTATAGTGGTTATGGTTCGGGAAGGGTGCGGTCATATCTCTAAGCACTGAGCGAAACAAACCTTTCAACTTTCGTCGTGAAAAAACGAGCGTGTCCAGGGTGATATGACCAGCTTTCGAGGGCGTGCGGTTCCAAAAAAAAGTTGACTTTTAATACGGGAATAGTTATTATCCTGAAACATTTCTCTTCTCGATCCAAAATCTTATCTTAAATTATTACCTTTCAGCGAGTATCGATACATTAATCTTTAAGGGAGGAACAAACCTAATGAATTTCTTGCAGCTCTTCAATGACGGTGGTGGATTTATGTGGCCCATCCTTGGGTGTCTTGTCATTGGTCTGGCCATCAGTTTGGAGCGATTCTGGACGCTGTCTCGAGCCTCTGTGAACACTCGCAAATTTTTAGCCGATATAAAAAAGGCTCTCACCGAGGGCGGAATTGAAGCGGCCTCGGAAAAATGCGCCAATACACGGGGACCTGTCGCTTCCATTTTTCATGCAGGCTTGCTGCGTGCCGATCGCGGCATTGAGCATGTCGAGAAAGCCGTTATGAATGCGGGTTCAATCGAAATGGCTTTCCTTGAGAAAGGCCTGGTTTGGTTAGGCACTGTCATTAGTGTCGCTCCGATGCTTGGTTTTCTTGGAACGGTCTGGGGAATGATTGAAGCCTTTAAGGCCATTGAAGAAGCAAATGATATATCTCCCTCCATTGTGGCTGGCGGTATTTCGACCGCGTTGCTGACAACCCTGTTCGGGCTGGTGGTAGCCATCATTATTCAGGTTTTGAACAACTATTTCATTTCGCGCGTCGATGGTCTCATCGTCGACATGGAAGAGAGTTCTGTCGACTTCGTAGACACACTGATTGAGATGAATCGTCAGGGTTCCCTGAGCTAGGAGAAGAGTATGTTAGTTGAAAAGAAGAAGAGCCGTGAGCAAGAGATTCCAATGGCTTCTTTGGCTGACATTGCCTTCCTGCTGCTGATTTTCTTTTTGGTCACGACTACCATTGACGTCGATCGCGGAATCGGCCTGACGCTGCCTGCAAAGGGAGAAGAGACTGAGGTGCGGTCGAAAAACATCACCAACCTTCTCATCAACGCGCAGGGCGAAGTTCTGCTAGACAACGAACTGGTGAACATGAGCGACGTCAACCGTCGTATCCGAGAGAAGATTGTTGAGAATCCGAAGCTGATCGTGTCAGTTAAGACTGACCGGCTCACGAAGTATGACGTTTTTGTGCAAGCTTTAGATGAATTGAAAGTTGCTAACGCAACGCGTATTTCGATAGCTGAGCCAGAAAAATAACCGGATCGTGGAGGATTAGAAAGTGAAGTTTGAAAGCAAGAATAAAGTTAAGCCGGGAATCCCCTTATCTTCCCTTCCGGATATCGTTTTTCTGCTGTTGATTTTCTTCATGGTATCCTCTGTTTTCAAAGAGTTTTCAGGTCTTCCCGTTACCCTACCCGAAGCCCGCAAGATAGAGAAGTTATCGGGCAAGCGAGATGTTGCTTATATTTGGGTAAATAAAGACGGGCAGATTTCTGTGGATGATCGGTTTGTCAACCTGGATGCGGTGTCGAAGATGATGTATCAAAAACGCCTCGACCCGGAGCATCCTCTGAAGCTGGTCTCGATGAAAATCGACAGGGATGGTGAGATGGGAACTGTCACAGATTTGCATGAACAGTTGCGCGAGGCAGATGCGCTCAATGTCAACTATTCGGCGAAACCGCAATAAATGTTTTCATTTTGAGGCTTTAGATCATGAAAAAAAATCCGGAAGCCAACCTAAAACTCAGATACAAGAAGGTACTTGAGTTGGGCTTTGTGTCGGCCCTGTTCTTGCTGATCCTTATTTTCCAGGTTCTCAGAGTTATTGCCCTGGAGGCAGGCCAAAAGCAGACGAAGGAAATCAAGATTGAGGTGGCAGAAATTCCACCGACGGAACAAATCAAGCGGCCTCCGCCGCCACCTAAGCCCTCAATTCCAATCCCATCGGAAAGTGAGGACATACCGGAAGACCTCACGATCGAGGCAACCGATCTGGACCTCTCAGATATCCCGCCACCGCCGCCACCGCCTGAAGATGACGGAAGTATGAATATTTTCGTCGCCTACGATGAGCCACCTTCGCCAATCGGTGGATTCGGGGCCATTCAGCGCGTTTTGAAGTATCCTGAAATCGCAAGAAAGGCCGGTATTGAGGGACGCGTTATTGTGCAGGTTTTGGTTTCTGAAAAGGGCCGTGTCATCGATACTCGCGTCATTAAGTCTCTTGGGCATAGCGGTTGCGACCAGGCTGCGGTCAAGGCGATTCGTAAGGTGAAATGGAAACCAGCACTGCAGCGTGACAAACCCGTCAAAGTGTGGGTAGCAATCCCTGTAATTTTTAGACTTAAGTAAACTTCAAGAAGATAAGAAACGGCGTCAACCCGACCTGACGCCGTTTCAAACGTAACCTGCCAAGCGTAGTGCCCTGCCTTGCCAATCGTTCTGGTTGCACCAATCTGTGTCCTTTAGTCATTTGTACCTATTTTATCCTGTCGTTCAGTTGGGGCTGCATCAATCCATTCGCTCCTGCCCTGGAAAAAAATGCTGACGCCAGCAATGTGATTACGGAGCAGCAGTCGCCGGAGGATGTACTGCAGAATTTTCGATATGCATATACCTTCAAAGACTCCCTGCTCTACAGCGACGTCATAGATGAAGCATTTGTATTCGAATTCTTTGATCCTAACCAGCAGCCGACCGGCGGCCTGACCACCTGGGGGCGGGATGTTGATTTGCAGACCACAGGCCGACTTTTTGCAGAATTCGATGTTATCAATTTAGTTTGGCTCAATACCCTTTTTGCAGAGTCACAAGGGAGTCTTGAAAGACGGTTGGTGCGATTCAATCTCAACATGTTTGGGTCGGATTTCAATTTTATTCTGACGGGTACTGCCATATTCACCTTTCGCCGCGATGAGGCCGACAACAAGTGGCGCATCGTTCGATGGAAGGATGAGTCTGACCTCTAAAAGGGAATAAAAAAAAACCGCCAGATGTTGGATAATTTGAACGTCGAGGGTATTTGAAGGTTCTCTTTAATTCTAATCACGGATTTTGATGCCAGAGAATCCAATAGAAAACGAGGACTCAATTCATAAGAAGAAGGAGTTTCAGGAATTGGCTTTTGTTCACATGGATTCGCTTTACAATACGGCACTTCGCATGACGCGAAATGAATTGGATGCGGAGGATCTTGTGCAAGATGTTTATGTTCGGGCCTATCGCTTCTTTCACAAATTTAGACGTGACACGAATTTCAAAGCATGGATTTTCAAGATTTTGACGAACACCTACATCAATCAGTACCGGAAGAAACAGAATCAGCCCAGGCAAGTCGATCTCGAAAAGGTACAAAATACCTATGTCGAAAGGAGCTTGGACAAGGAAAATGATGTTATCGAAGGCTTCCGCGAGAAAAATTATGACAGTTTGTTTGATGATGATATCCGGGCGGCTTTAGAGCAATTGCCGGATGAGTTCAGGTTGGTCGTACTGCTCGCAGATGTCGAAGCCTTTTCCTATAAAGAAATTGCAAAAGTTGTCGGGTGTCCATTAGGAACGGTGATGTCAAGACTGTCCAGAGGTCGGAAACAGTTGCAAAACCATCTAAAAGAGTATGCAGTTCGGGGTGGCTTTACCGACAAAGAACGCAAACCAAAATTGTGAATGAGACCTGTGACATTGTTGTTTTTGTTGACATGTTTGGAGGTAACTAAGCGATGAAAGAAAACCAGGAACAGCTTGTGGCCATGATTACTGGGTATATCGATGGTGAGTTGTCCGCAAAGGATGCAACAAAAGTGGAAGCGTTGCTGCGCGAATCCAAGGAATATTACGATTACTATTTGACTGAAAAGCGCACGAAAGAGTTGCTGCAGAAGCGTGTATCTATCTTACGGGCTCCTCTGCATCTTCGTAACCGCATCCGACGCCAGCTGGGGCGAACCGGATTTCGGCCGGGTTTCTGGGAGCTATTACAAGGTTTATTTGAATATCGGCCATTGGCAGCTTCCCTGGCATTTTCGGTACTGGCCATCCTGATCATATTACCGAATTATCGCCTGATACACAACAGTTCTATGCCTTTGCAGTCACAAGGAATGGAGGGTGTGCCCGCGGTCCGAAACGCCCAATTGGCAGGCGAGATTATTTGTCTCGATTGCGATCTTTTTAATCCATTGCTGCGACCCTCAGAACATCATGACCCCGTGCTGCATCGTCCCGGCCTTAGAGCCGACGATGGTTCGATTTGGACAATCCTTGTCGGGAAAGCCGGCAACAAGCTCCAGTATTCACGTGATCTTTTGAAGAAACGGGCTACCTTGACAGGCACCATATTCGAGAACTCCAGATATATTCAGGTCAGCAAGTACGAAGTGTTATAAGACGGGCTTATCACCGCGCACCGTTCTCTCGCATAAATTAACGAAGGCGGCAGGTTTTTGGGAATATTGCAGCGGGCTAACTTGTTTTCAAAAATGTTCAATTATCTACCTATGCTTCACCATTCCTATCCGGGGCAGGACTCTTAGAAAAACATTGGCGCGCAATTCTACATCCTGACGGCGATCGACCCGGTTGTTGTTCAGGCAGTTCAACGACGATTTGAGGTTCATTGCAGCACTTAAACCATATTTTATTAAGAACCAAGCAAGGAGGTCCAGATGAAAGGAGTTAAAGCGGTTAAGGGGTTGTTGGCGCTTTGTCTCGTTTTGGTTATGGCATTGTCGGTAGCACTGGTTACCGCACAAGAGAAGCCAAAGCCAAAGCCGCTGATAATGGAACAAAAGATGATGATGAAGAACATGGCAATGAAGAATATGGATACCTACATGGCGAGCATGGACGCCATGAAGAAATTGCCAAAACATATGATGGAGACCCAGAAGAAAGCCATGAAGTATGGCGAGGAATTGTTCAATGACAAGAAGGCGCTAAGCACTAATGGTCAGGCATGCGCAAGCTGTCACCCTGGTGGCGGAACGACGGGAGGCGAGGCAGAAACCCCGATGGCCAGCGAAGTGACCGGCAAACCCTACAAGCTTCCTGTGCCGACCCTTGTTGGGGCGGCTGCAACTTTCCCCAAATTTAAGGTGCCGAACAACGCTGTGATCGATTTGACCGACATGGCCAACAATTGCATCCAGATGTTCATGGCGGCGCAGCCATTGAGTAAGAAGAGCAACGAAGCCAGAGCTTTGGCTGCCTACCTTACTTCCCTGAGCAACGATGACAAAGTTCAGGTCGGTGCCATGCCTGAGATGATGATGAAAATGATGGGTGGCAAGAAAATGATGGGTGACAAGAAGTAGTCTGACCCATTTTTTTTGTGGAATTGAACGCGGTGTTAATCTGTTAGCAATAACAGTTCACCGCGTTTTTCTTTACTAAACTTTACGATCTAACTGATTTTGGCTATGAAAAACTATTTCTTACCAGGTATTTGCGTCGGTCTTTTTCTAACGGTGTCCGTTTTCGCTGGCGAGGACAAAGACTGGAGCGGCACACCCCAGGACAAGTTTCTAAAGAGCGAAATTGTCCAACTTTACCAGTGCACGAGTTGCCACACCATTGCCAATCGTGGTGGCACCGTCGGTCCCATCTTAAATTTGGTCGGCAACCGCCGCCCCAAAGAGTGGCTGCAACGCTGGCTTGCCGACCCGCAAGAAGTCAAACCGGGCACGAAAATGCCCAAGTTCGATTTTACTGATGTGCAGCGGACCGCGGCAGTTGGCTATCTAACCAACATGAAAAAAACTTTTCGAACCAAGGAGATTTTATCCGAGAATATCCCGGTTGTGGAGAAGGGAAAAGAGCTTTTCGAGGATTTCGATTGCAAGGCTTGTCACCGCGTTGGCGAAGAAGGCAGGTTTGTCGGCCCCGATCTTACCTGGATCGGCAATCGTAAGACAGAAGATTGGGAGAAGACCTGGCTACACGATCCCGATGCCTTTAAGCCCGGTACATTCATGCCGAATTTCCACATTCCAGATAAGGGGGTTGAAGCGCTTGCGGCCTTCTTACAAACACAACGGGGCCAGGCCAACGATGCTTCACAACAGTGGGAATTCCGGACCAACTTTTTTCTGGGCAATGTAGATAAGGAAAGAGGAGAACTCGTATTCAAGCGTTTCGGCTGTTGGTCTTGCCACGGCGAGAGTGCAGTCGGCCGCGTGCGGAACCCGAACATGGCACCAGACGAGATGATGCCCGGTTTGAAGCAGGTGGGAAATGACTACACGCAGGAACAGTTTGTTGCGCGACTGAAAAAGGTCTGGAAGGTCAAAGCACTGGATGCCACAAAACCTGCGCCGCCGTTTTTCTGCCCGGACTATGGCAACCACATGGATGAGACAGAGTTGAATGATTTGTACGCATACTTGAAGTCATTTGCTCCGAAGAAGAGCAAGTGGAAATTTAAATAAAAAGAGGAGGCCTCACTGTGTCTAAAAAGCATTGGCTAAATATTGGTGGACTATCGATTTGTGCGGTTGCGACCGCGTTCTTTGTACTGGACATCGTAAGCGGTAACGATGTACCGGACGTTCAGGCAGCGATTGCGGACGGCGGCACCGTTTCAGGAGTCGTGAAGTTCCCTAAAGAATATCCTGAACGAGAGAAGATAACGATTACTAAGGACCAGGCCATCTGTGGTGCGTTTCAATATTCGGAGACCTTTGTTGTTTCTGAGGAAACGAAGGGACTAAAAAATGTGGTTATTACCATCAAAGGTGCCAAGGGTGCTGTCAAAGCGGCTGAAACGCCTGCATCGGTTAGCCAGACGAAATGTCAATACGTTCCGCACGTCCAGGCAGTGCCGCTAGGCACCAAATTGCAGATTTTGAATAATGACGGAATTTTGCACAACGTGCACGCTTACTTCAGCGGGTTGGATCCCAAGAATACGGTTTTTAACAAAGCCCAACCCAAATTCTTGAAGAAGATTTCTGAAAATCTCGACAAAGCTGGAATTTATTATTTCAAGTGTGATGTTCATGACCACATGAATGCATATGTCGCCGTCATGGATCATCCTTATTACGCTGTGAGCGATGAAAATGGCGCCTTCAGCATTGCAGGCGTCCCACCCGGCACGTACACCGTTGAAGCATGGCACGAGGCTTTGGGGCAGCTTTCGAAGGAAGTCACTGTCAAAGCCGGGCAAAAATCTGAGGTGGTCTTTGACATTCTTCCCAACGAATAGCCCTTCATTGGGCTATTCACCCAACTGCACTCTAATAAGGTCGGGGAAGAGCTATGAGAAATCGCCCAGATGTCGTCGCACCTACTATTTTGATTTTGGTGACTTTAAGCACACAACTCTTTGCGGGTGCGTGGACGCTCAAGCGGGGCGATTTATGGGTCAAGACATCCTTTTACTACCAGAAGACTAAAGATCGGTATTTTGGCGGCCTTAGCCCAGCTTGTCCGCTTGCGAGAAACCGTAATTGCAAGAATGGAGAAAGGGTGCGCTTCGTCCTTAATGGGGAATCAAAGATTAAAGCTGTTTTCCTCGACCTTAGTTATGGCCTGCTTGACGAGCTTCAGCTCAATGTTCAAATTCCCTACTACGACCTTGAGTTTGACGATTTCGGAGGTGACCGTAACACCACGGATATCGGTGACATTCGATTTGGCGCGCAATATCGCCTCATTGCCAATCCATTTGTCAGTAGTGTCAAAATAGAGGCCAAAGCACCGACCGGTTTTTTTAATCGAGACGCCGAAGTGGTACCTATTGGAGATGATCAATGGGATTTGGAGCTGATGGCTCGATTTGGCAAGTCGTTGTGGCCGATCCCAGTCTATGCTAACCTTGATGTCGGCTATCGGTTTAGATTCAAACCCGCTGATGATACGATAAGAGAGCCGGGGAATGAGTTCATTTTTCGGGCCGAGGCGGGATACAATGTCTTGAAGACATTGCAGGTCAAAGCCGGACTGAACGGGTTGTATGGAAACAAGTTTAAGCAGGCAGACTTGGTGATCCCCGATTCACAACGCCAGATTCTGTTTTTTGAGCCAGGAATTCACTGGAACGTCCAGGGTCCTCTGGCCATTGATACCGGCGTCCAGTTTAGCCTGTCTGGCAAGAACTACACGGCTGGTCAGGTGTTCAATTTCGGGTTGTCCTACAATTTTTCATTGATAAAGTAAAGAAAAGAAAAGTAGGTCGGTGTCGGTTAGTTATGGATAGCCAATCCGATGCCGACCGTTGAAGCTTGTGACGTATTTCTGCCTGTGACAACCTGATCAAATTCAAACGAAATATCGATGGTTGAAGTCAGGTTATAAATAAGTTGCGCTTGCGCTTTGACAAAATCTTCTAAAGCACCGGTGCCAACAAAATTTTCAATTCTGCCGTTTACGATTGTGAAATTCTGCTGGTCGTCGTCTTCCTTGATTCCCCGAACCCCATGTATTTTCCCGATGAGCATGTAACTCTTGGTAAGCCTTATCCCGGCTTCGACCGCGAACGGCACTTCATCAACCGGTTCTCCGGATCGTGCCCGAAAGCCAGCGTCCAGGTTCAAATAACCTCCACCATTGGCAATTGAACGTCCCAATAGGAGCCTGAATTCAACATCCGCCTGGCCGTCCCCCAGCGGGGGCGCCGTGTCGAGTTTTTGTTCGTCGGTTTCGTATCCCGTGGCTAGTTTGATGCCGGCCTGAATCGACGTGATCCAACTGCTTTCAGCAAGCTTGTAGCGGAAGCCGGCGTAGATATCTGAGAGCCCGGAAGTAGATCTGCCACATCCTTCGATAGCGCAGGAAAAGGACACACGTTTGACTGGGATAGTGCCGACAAAAGTCAGATCATCAAAAAGACCATATTCGAAATAATCATAGAAGGTGACATCGATCACCTGGCCATTGTTGCTCAATGGTTGCTCGTCTCCATTCAGAAGATATTGTGACGACGAATCGAATCTGAGGAGTCCCACTTTGTTAAAAAAATGGCCGCGTTTTTGGGTCCAGGCACCGGTGTAGCCGTCCTGGTACGCGAGTAAAATAAGGAGAATGACCAGGTTACGGTCAAGAAAAAATCTAACCATGAATCTCGTGGGCCGATGATTATTTGTGGTTGAAAGAAATTCTGAACATCAGATTAATTGCTCTAACAAGAAAGTACGTTGAATGCTTCCCAATTACCTGCTGGCTGTTGCGAAGACTTCAACTTAATTACTTGCATTGATAGCGGAATATGAATCAGCGACTCTTTGTTTCTTAATTTAAAAGTTCGTTACTTCTAATTAGGTCATGGTTTCTCATGGTGACATAATGAATATGAAACTATTTCTTCTCTGCTTGCTTATTATCGGGTTCTCCATCAGTGGTTGTTCAGGTGGGGGCTCGCCAACGAACAATGTTATCCCTAATATGACGGGGGATGATGGTTCCGGTTCCGGTGGAGGTGATAACGGTGGCGGTGGGATGGGTGGTGGCACCGGTTTCAATGATAGCAGTGGTGCTAAAGGAAGTTGGGACATACCTAAGATGGAAGTGGTTCCCGGTTGCCTGGGCTTGGATTGTATCCCATCTATTCAGCGACCAAAATGGGTGTTGGCATCAGATGTTGACTATGTAGATGATACAGATTTGATTTACGGTCTGTTTGACCAGGGCAAAGTGTGGGCATTCCCCGAAAACATTGGCGATTGGCACGAAATCATCAATTTGGAAAGTGGAAACAAAACATATGGTTTTACCTACTGCCCCCTGACCGGTTCCGCCGTGGCGCTGGATGTGAGTGCGACTTTGAACGGTTTCGACGGAGATTTTGAGACTGGTAATGTTACGTACGGGGTTTCTGGATTGCTTTTCAACAACAACCTGATTCCGTACGACCGGGCAACCGGCAGCATGTGGTCGCAGATGTACTTGCGCTGCGTCAATGGCGTTTTGAGGGGGACGCCGATGGTGACGGCCCCATTGGTTGAGACGACCTGGGACAAGTGGAAAGTCATGCAACCCAATTCACTGGTGTTGTCGAATGATACGGGCTTTGACCGCAACTACGATATTTGGCCCTATGGCGATTACAAAGAAGTAGAAGGCCTCCTTTTCAAAATAAGCACACAAGATCACCGCCTCTTTTTCAAGGAGAGGGTGCTCGGGATAGTCACCGACCGCTTTGCTCCCGCGGCGAAGGCGTACCGCTTCACACTTTTTGGCACTCCACGAGTCATCAATGATGTTGCCGGTGGCCAGCCCGTTTTGGTGGCCGGCATGCGGGACGCAAATTTTTATATTAGCTACTCCCGCGTTGCTGAGGACGGTACGGAACTAACTTTTTCTATCAAAACAGATAATCCTTCGGCATATCCATTCGACCTGGTTGACAACGAAGGCAACGTTTGGAATTATCTGGGGCTGGCTATTTCCGGCGCAAGAACCGGCCAAAGGCTGGCCCCCACGGATTGGTACAATGCCTACTGGTTCGCCTGGGGCACTTTTTTCCCGGGCATAGAAATTTACCGATAGGCAGTCAGTCGGCGGTGAAAAAAACTTGCCGCTCTGCTTACACATCCCAGAATCCAGAAGGCATAACGAACAGCCTCAACTGCTTCATTTCTCCCCGCAACGATTGACATAAGAACAAATAATGCCTAACTTTGCAACACGCCCTCTTATTTTTGCAAAGTTCTCGGCATACGATCATGCTTCAAAAAACGACCATTATCATAAATCCCATTTCTGGAAACCAGAGAAAGCGGGAAGAAAATATTCGCCTGGTACATAGGTTTGCTGCCCGTCACCGCGTGCACGACATTGTGGAGACCAGAAAACGGGGCGACGCAGCCGAGTTCAGTCGGGCGGCCGTGAAAGGCGGCCAGGAAATGGTGGTGGCTGTCGGTGGAGATGGCACAATTAATGAGGTCGCATCTGAACTGGTCGATACCGATGTCTGCCTTGGTATCGTGCCGTTAGGATCGGGGAATGGGTTGGCTCGCAGCATCTACTTGCCGAGAAATGTCGAAGAAGCCTGCCAGATCCTGCATGATGGGCGGGTCGCCGCTATCGATGTGGGCAAGGTGAATGCGCGCTATTTTTTTTTGATTGCGGGGGTTGGATTCGATGCTCACGTCGGCCTTAGTTTTGAAAATCATAGCAAACGCGGTCCATTGGCTTATTTCTACCTCGCTGCCAGAGAGTTCTTTTCCTACAGGCCGGAGGCGCTCACCTTGGACACGGGGACAGGGGTTATCGAAGAGGCCCCCTTTGTGGTTGCAATTGCAAACGGACGCCAATACGGTAATAATGCACTGGTTGCACCCGGCGCCAAGCTGGACGATGGCCTTCTTAACGTACTCGTCGTGCACGCCTTGCCCTGGTGGCGCTTACCAGTGATGCTTTCCCGGCTATTCTCCGGGGCAGTTCGTCGTGTTCCCGGTTCCAGTTTTTGCAAAACCAACACCGTGGTTATTCAACGCAAGAAAGAGTCATGGGTGAATGTCGATGGCGAGATTTGCCTCGAGGCGCCTGAACTCAACATTTCTATTCTTCCCAAAAGTTTGAGGATCATGACTCCTCCGAACATCCCAAGTCTTGTCGCATGACATCGATTATCGTTTTCATCAAATTCCCAGAGCCTGGTAAGGTCAAAACGCGTCTGGGCGCCCAAATTGGAAATGAGCTGGCTTGCGCTTGCTATCGTCTTTTTTTAGGGCAGACATTCGACTTGCTCAAAGCGACCTCGGCTGAAACGGTCATTGTCGCCTACGAACCGCAAAGCAGAGCGGCAGAGTTTGGCAAGATCATACCTGTCGAATTTGAGTCCATGCCGCAGTGTGCGGGCACGCTCGGGGATAGAATGACACATGCTTTTACAACCGCCTTCGAGCAAGGCAGTGACCAGGTTATCGCATTTGGCAGCGACAGCCCAACCGTGCCTCATTCTTACATCGAGGACGCCATCAAACGGCTATCTCGGGCAGACATTACGTTGGGTGCCTCAGAAGACGGAGGCTACTATCTGATCGGACTAAAAAAAATGCATCGCCGTCTATTCGAGGGCATTGCATGGAGTTCCGAGAATGTCCTGTCAGAAACACTCGCGCGCGCAGAGGAACTCAAGCTAGAGGTTGGCCGAATTCCCGAATGGTATGACATCGACGATTTGGAGACTTTGCAAAGAGCGGCGCGCGATGACCAATCCGGGCGCATATCAGCGTTGCTCACACAAGTCGAGGTAACTTGAGTGGCTCAAAAGCTTGCCGCACACCAGCCCTGCTTCCTACCGTCAATTGCCTTCTTTCGCAAGCTGCTCTCCGTCGACATTTTTGTCATAGCTGACGACTACCAATTTACGACGAATGCCGCAATCAACCGCACCTTGATCAAGGCGCCGAGAGGTGCTGCCTGGCTGACCGTGCCCGTGTTGACCAAGGGTCTTGGCCGACAACGCATCAATCAGATTTCCATTAACAATGGTATCGCCTGGCAGGCGCGCCACAAGCGAACGCTCGAAGTCAATTATTGCTACGCGCCCTACTTTGAGCAATTCTGCGATGATCTCTTTCTGTTTTTCGAGCACGAATGGTGCCGTTTGGTTGACCTAAACCTGGCTTTGATAACTTTTTTGGCTCGGATGCTTAACATCCCGACCACGATCGTGCGCAGTTCTGGCTTGCCTCTACTTGGCAAATCCAATTGTAGACTATATGAAATGCTGCAGCAAACGGACTGCGCTACCTATGTGGCTGACATGGATCTACAGTCGCACCTTTCAGTTGCAGAGTTTGAGAGGAATGGTTTCAACCTGGAATTTGTTGACTATTACCAGGCTACGGAAACCTATCATCAACAGTTTGCATCATTTGTTGCGGGCTTGTCAATCGTCGATTTGTTGTTCAACGAAGGGATTGCCGGCGTGGAACAACTCAAAACTGGATATTCAGGATGTGCCTAGATTTATCCAGAGTAGTGGTCATAATTCCCGCTTTCAACGAGCAGGAATCGATCGAGCTGGTTTTGCGGGAAATACCCGCGGACAACGTGCTCGAGGTGATTGTGGTCGATAACGACTCGACCGACGATACGGCGTTGTGCGCCCGTTCGGCTGGCGCCACGGTTATCGCCGAACCACAACGCGGTTACGGCAAGGCGTGTCTGGCCGGTATTGAACATGCCCGGACATTGAATCCGTCGGTTATTGTGTTCCTCGATGGCGATTTCAGTGATTTTCCGCATGAAATCATAATGCTCACCAAAAAACTTTCCGAAGGATATGACCTCGTGATCGGTTCGCGCGTTCTTGGCGAGTCTGAACGGGGCGCTTTACTACCGCAAGCGAGATGGGGAAACTGGCTTGCCGTAACGTTGATCAGGATGTTTTTCGGTCAACGCTACACCGACCTGGGACCGTTTCGAGCCGTCCGCTGGCAGGCGTTGCAGGCCATGAAAATGGTCGATGAGGATTTCGGATGGACGGTTGAAATGCAGGTCAAGGCCGCCATAATGGGCCTAAGGATTACTGAAGTTCCCGTGAGTTATCGCAAACGAATCGGTGCTTCGAAAGTGACGGGAACGCTATCAGGTACGCTTAGAGCAGGGCACAAGATTCTCTTAACCATTTTCAAACAAGCATTCCGGATCCAGAGGGTCAATCCGCGCGATGACCGAGCCGTTGCAAAAACATCCGCCTGACGACGGCCTTAGTCACCTAATTTTTGACAGGTTGGGTCTGTCTCGTCGGAGTTTCGCTTAGCTGAGTTACATACTTTACCAGGATGTCATACTTGTCCTGCACCGAGTCGGACGAGTCGACGCGGACTACGAAGTTGAAAAAAGGCGTCTTCATGCTGTTGTCAATACATATTTTGACGGCAGCACCGCTCGCCTCGACCAGCGCCACGCTAATCAAATCGAATTTTAGGCCAAAGTCCAGCGCCAAATCGAATTGATTGTTGAGCAAGAGTTGCTTAATCGAGGGTCTGGGCAAGCCTACCACGTTGAGATCATCCACAGAAAAGGGTAAGATTTTCACCTTCAGATTCTTGTCGATAAACCCAACCATTTTCAGCGGCGAAACCACCGTTATCGTCCAATTTGCCTTGACAGAGCACAATTTCTTAAGCGAGTTTAGAGCCATACTATATTGTTCAACCTGCTGTGGCAGCAAGATCAACACATTCTCCGCGGTACTAAGCTGGCTGCTAATATTGACGGCCGCCGGCTTTCCGGATAGCATGCGCCTGACCCTTAAGTAAGTGCCGACAGGTCTTGCCATAATCTTGGTCATTCCGCCTCCGCATTCTCGTTTGGATGCGTGGTGCTATTAACATAAAATTTATTAACGTCGTCAAAAAACCTGCGAGAGGTTCGCGAGCCAGATGCCTTCAGGGAAGTATCCCCGACATCGTGCAGAGCCATATGGGCAATTCCGAGCCCGACAACCTCTAATATAGAAAAAATGACCCTATACAACAACTAATAATTCGATTCAAAGTTGTGTCTCTAATTGCAGCGCCAGTCGGCGGTCCAGGTTGCCCTGCAGGCGTTCCGGGCCCGAACCAATGACGTCCGTATCATTTCGACGGGTCGCCGAATACTTTATGCTAAGCGAAAAGAGCTTGAATGGTTGGTAACCAAGAAGCAAATACCACCTTTCTCCACGTCCAAACAAAGCTCTGTTGGTCACAACGCCCGGCAAGTCATTTTCATACTGAAAGACTCCGGAATCGAAAGAATCAGTGTTGAAAAAGGTCAACCGGCTTCGGATACGAAGCGACCGCGATGGCTGAAGGTTTATATCCTGGTAGAAGAGAAAGCCATCTTCGTTACTATCACTTGCATCCGTGGAGAATCCGTTGAAACGATTTCTGACGGTTTGAAATCTGGACCGGAATGCTATCGAACCAGACACGCGTAGGTCTAACTGCAGACGCCATTGCTGTTGCCTTCTTTCCACTAACCGGCTCAGGTCACGACCGGTGTCGCTGACCAGTGATTCTGCTTCTTCTCTCGTTTTCTCGCGGAATCGCAAGGTAAGAAGAAGGCGTTTGTTGATTTTGTGCTCCAGTTGGGCCAGGAAATCGTGGCCGTCCACCGGCAACGGCTGGAAGAACGAACGCCAGGGAAACTTGAAAATATCATAATACGCACTCAGATTGGTAGACGAAGAGATTCGGTAGTTCATCCCTGTGTAGGTGCCAATTTCGTTTTGAGTTGTCCCATTTTTTTCACCGAAACCGAACGCATGGAGATTCTGGAAATCCCGTGCGTAATTCCTGTACAGAAACGCCAGCCGGATAGCATTGAGGCGAACTCGTGTCCCGGCGACCAGTGCTCGACCACCGTTTTTTGAGCGCGCCACTTCTCCGAATAGATCGATGTCTCGTGCAGCGTATGACCAATCTATGCCGATCAAATTGTTTGATTCGCCGCTGAATTTGAAGCGATTTCTTTCGGGGTCAGCTTGTTGAATATTCTTGTCGAAATTTGCTCGGTAAGCCGTCACGCCGAGCCCGATTCCCCAGACGTCCCGTACCGCAATTCTGCCACCGAGGATGGTTTCTTTCAGTTGATCCCTTTTGGTTTTTTCTGTTTCGGTGCGGTGCAGACCAGTAGCAAAAAGACCTGTGACAGATACCTCGGAAGCAGGTGTTGCATCCAACTTGTGGGTCGAGAAAAAGGCCGTCAGGTCAATTCCTTTTAGACGGCCCCTTAAGGCCGCACCGAAAAACGCAGCGTTTTCGTCGACGGTGAGGTAGCCTCGTTGCCCCCGTGCTTTTTTCCTCAGAGGCAGGATCGGATCCGAGCTCTTGGAAAAACCATAGGGGCTCCAGAGAACCAACCCTTGTCCCGCTTGAAATTGGTAGTTGCCGACCGTGAACGCGATGTTACGATTTGGGGCGAAGCTGGCATAAAACAATCTCAGGTCGTCGAAACGGGCTTCCCCAGGATCCTTTTCCAGCAGCAGACCACCTTCGACTCTGTCGGCCAAACTGAATTTCGCACGATTGTAGACTTTTTGTGACGAACTCTGGTATGTACCATTCTGAAACCCGAGGGGCTTGTCTAGCCTTTCTGTAACTCTGGTGCGCCACTCGAATCGGGAATGTACTTTTCTTCGCGATGGGGCTTTCACTCTGACGAAGTCAATGATCTCGGATAGGATGGATTCATTGATCCCGGTTACTCTTAGCAGCTCACGTTTGGTACGATAGGGGCCGTTTTGTTCTCTGTATCTGATAATATTGGAACTCAATTGCGGTGTTATCGCGGGCAGCAGTTCGAGGGCATCTGCCCCTACCGCGTTTAGATCGAGAGGCTTCTCGCGCAATTCCAGGATCTGTTCAAGCAGCTCCGATTGTTCCGAAGAATCATCCTGGTCTTCTAACATTTTTTCTGCAATGGTCTGCTGAGTAAACGCCGGCTCCCGGGTCAAAACCAGCAGAGCGATCAACAAGACCCAAAATGCTTTCATCATCATGCCCGACCTCACACTTTTGTAGTATGATCACTATTACCACCAATCGTTCGTGACCTGACCAGAATGAGTCGAAGTCAACGAAGTTGAATTGTGTAGTTTATGCCGTCGTTCTTACCAAATCAGATCTCTGCAAATCGGTTTTATTTGTTATTCGTTGAATCCTGTGTGGCATGTATTTGGTTGCGGTCAAGGTTCAGTGCTGTTCACGAATTGTAATGTAGGGACGAATCGTCTCAAGCTTTTGCGGCCCGATTCCAGGGACTCGCTGCAGCGTCTCGATCTGAGTGAAAAGGCCATTTCTTCGGCGATAACTCAAAATGTCAGCAGCCGTCTTTGGGCCAATTCCGGGAAGTTTTATCAGTTCTGCTGCGGTAGCGGTGTTTATGTCAAGGGGCGAATCAGCTTCCTGTCCACCGGCGTCTTGTGACTCCAAATGGCTGCGATTACGAATTTGTGCGCGCCTGCGATCCTTT
>Ga0114931_10002433_pt1 | contig 23684 bp, 22 predicted proteins | sample 2SBtaG_FD_89579 | JGI IMG/M metagenome (GOLD analysis project Ga0114931, IMG submission 89579) | Deep subsurface microbial communities from Kolumbo volcano to uncover new lineages of life (NeLLi) - 2SBTROV14_V59a metaG | ecosystem: Environmental > Aquatic > Marine > Volcanic | place: Kolumbo... | reverse complement strand
TCAGCCCCCCCGCAGCGGCGACAAGGGACGACAGCGCCACCTCGCCAGTTGCCGGATAGGCCCCCGGCCGGCGCACCGCACCCGTAACCGAAATAACATGCTCGAGCAGGAAAGGCAGCAGGTTTGCATATTTGTTGAACAGCTCGGGGCAGGAGCTCTGGCCGGTGAATTCGGCTTGCGCCTCGACCACCACCGCCCGCACCGCGGTGGCGAAACGCTCGGTCCGGGTGTCCTTGACGATCTGCGCCAGACGGCGCAGACCAGCGCAGTTCCCATTTGGCGCCTGGCCGCTCAAAATCGCCTGACGCACACTCCGGGACGACAGATAGGCGATGTCCCGGGCGCCCAGCACGATAATCTCATCATCATCTTTCAGCCCGATATCCATGGTGCCGGCCAGCACCTTTTCCAGATCGACCGGCAGCATCACCCGCGCCCGGGTAACCGGGTCGACCCGATTGATCACCGCAAAGGGCAGATATGGCTCCTCGCCCAGGCTGTAAACATCCCGGATCAGCTTCGCCAAGCTCGGCGCAGCGGCCAGCGAGCGCGGGCCCGGCACCCGAACATGGCCAACCAGCATCACCCCGCCCAACTGGACATTTTCCTTCAGCCGAACGGCGATGATGTCGCCATTCTTGGCCCGATCGTTTTTTGATAATGTCTTGATAAGCTGGCGACCCTGGTCATCAAAGGTGGTGACCGTATAGGCATAGCCATTGGGCCGCAGCGTGCCGCCGGCAAGCTGCACCAGACTGCCCGCCCGGGCGTTGTCTTGCCCGGCGGGAAGTTCGTAAATCCCCGGGCGCTTGACCTCGCCATGCACCGCCACGGTGTCGCCGATTACCGGCACGATGATCTGATCGCCGTCAAAAAGCGTCAAATCGCGCACCTGCGCGCCGGTAAGCACCTTGTAAAGATCGATCTTGATCGACTTGCCGCCGCGTTTAATCCTGATTCGCCGCAGGCTGCCGGTTTTTTTCACCCCGCCCGCCGTCGCGATCGCCTCAAAAGCGTTGGCCAGACTGGTCACCCGATGCATGCCGGGATCCTTCACCTCGCCCAGCACCATGATCGTCATCATGCGCACCGAGCCGACGGAGACAAACACCTCGGTGCCCAGCAGGGCGTTCGCGGTGCGTTGCTCAAGCTCGTCGCGCACCTCGGCAAAGCTGCGGCCCGCCGCTTGCACCGGCAGCAGATCGGGCACGATCAACCGCCCCTCGCGATCAACCCGGGTGATGATGGTGCGCTGGGTTGAGCCGTGAAAGGTCAGGATCAACTCGTCGCCAACGCCCAGAATGTAATTTTCCGGAATCCGCCCCACGCCAATATTCTGGGGCGCAGCAACCCGCGAAAAAACACCATAGCCGAACTGGCGCAAGGGCTCGCCGGCGCGCGCGCCATAGTCCTTTTCCAAGCGGGACAGGGACGCTTTTTGTGCCTGCGGGGCTTTTTGAGCCTCGGCCGTCTTGGCCCGCTGGCGCGCTCTATCCACCGGCGAGAGCACCTCGGTGGCGCCACTTTCGCGCTGCTTCTTGAGCGCCTGAAGCGCCTTGAGGGTTTCCGGATCGAGGCTTTGCGCCGGCGCCGCGACAGCGCAAAACATCATCGACATCACGGCCAAAAATGCGCACACTCGACGCGCCGCCCGCCCGGTAAAAAAGGCGGTGCGCCTTTTACACCCTGTTTGCTTACGCCTCATCTGTCCGGATTCAAGCGCCAATGTCGGAAACCAAAAAAATCGGGATCGTGTCACGCCGCAAACTCCTCGCTACGGGCCTGGGATGGCTCGTTGTTGGATGTGGTGAAAACCGCTCAATTCCCAATGCGATTTCCGCCATCCGCTTCGCCGCTTCGGGCGGGCCCAAGACCACCATCACGCGGCAAATGATCGAGAAAATACCATATGCCTCGATCGGCGCAAAGGTCGGAAAGAACGCCCGCGCCATTCTTGTGCTGGGGCGTTACGACGGGCCTGATCTGCACTGGATTTCGGGTGACCGGGTGGCACTGGTCACTCGCGCCGGACGACTGGTCAAAACCGTGGGATTCCCCCGCGATTTGCGCGCCACCACCAGCACCATGGTCGACCCCCTGGCCGACGCGCCGCACCGGCTGACCGGCCCGGCCCCCTTTCGCCGCACCATCGATGTGCGCGAAGCAGATAACTATATCACCCATGACCTTGATTCCATCCTCACCCCCCTGGGCCCCGAGACCATCACCATAGCCGAGATCGCGTTTAAGACCATCCATTTACGTGAAATAAACCAAGACCGCTTCGCCAACTGGACATTCCAGAACGATTATTGGGTCGATATTTATGATGGTTTCGTGTGGAAAAGCCGTCAGTTTTTCGCTCGCGGTCTGCCCCCGGTCGATATCGAGGTGTTCAAACCCGCCGCCAGCCGCGCATAAAAAACATGCGGCCCCGAAAGGGGACCGCATGTCTTAATACCGTAAAGCCCGAACGGATCTGACAACCCGTCGGGAACAAGTCGTTTAGTTGGTGCTGGTCGAGGACGAACCGTTGCCGTCACTGCTCGCGGCGATCGCAATGCCCACTGCGGCAGCGACCACCAGACCGGTAACGATGGTGACGGTGCCCAGACCGCCGCCGACCAGACCCGCAGCAGAGCCGGCGCTGTCGCCCACACCCGTTTTCATTTTTTGCGGCGACTGATCAGCCGCGGAGGCCAAGGCCGGAGCACCCGCAAGTGAGAGCGCCACACCCAGAGCGGCGAGAGTTTTCAATGTCTTCATGGTTCTCTCCAACGTTGAACCTGTTTAAACAATAAACCTGTCGAATGATCTGTCCGATCCAAGCCGGGTGGTCCGACAAGGCCCGCTAATCCTTCGCTTTGCTTATACCGGAAAGTGATCCTGCCTGGCAACGATTAATATAGTGTAAACTCATGCCCGCCTTGGCCGGTTGAAGTGTCGGATTTTTTTACACTCTAAAAAATATGCCAACCATTTGAAAAACCATTATTTTTTTTGGGAAACTCAGGGGCTTCTGGTCTCCCGTGGCGGCAAACTGTAAAGTCTGCCTTACAGTTTGCCGCCACGGCGCGGTGAAATTGCCTACTCTCCCCCGCAACATCCTGTATTTTCACAATAATTCATCCATGGCCCTGATTTTGCATACTGCTCTGCCAGTATGCATTCTCAAGAAAGTAAGCCCAATGAAACCAATTGATTTCCTCCATAAGGCCCCGATTTTCGCCCTGGCCGGCGGGATGATGGTTTTCGCCGCCAGCGACGCCTCAGCGATTGCGGTTGCCACACCCTGCCCCGCTGTTGTCCCTGGCGCAACGAACAGTTCCGCCGTGCTTGATGATGTCACCGACAATGGCAATGGCACCTGGACCTACGAGTTCACCGTCTGCAACACCAGCGACGGGAACTTTTCCGAAATTGACGGCGATCAAGTGATCCGGGACTGGGAATTGCCGTTCTTTGGTGCGGACCTCGGCACCAATGAAGCCGGCATTACCAATGTTGTCACACCGCTTGACTGGATGTACGGCGTCGAGGAAGTCGGCACCCCAAATGGCGCCACCGGTTGGGACGGCGTTGCCGCCTGGCAAACCCCGGGGGATCCGCAAAAGGCGATCTTCGACGCGGCCTATGGCGGCGCGGCCAATAATCCGTTCAACACCAATACCAATGTGCTGCATTTCTACACCGATGTCATCGAGAGCGAATTCGGCGCGACCGCTCCGGCAGGCATTTTCCCGGGTGGTTTCCTGAACGGCTTCGGCTTTACCGCCAATTTCGGCCCGGCGGCCGCGCCCTATCAGGCCTCGTGGATATTCGTCCCGGCGAACACCGGCGACCCGCAGTTCCCAACGTCAGTGCCCAACTCGCCGTCGGTGCAGCGTAACCAGGTTCCCGAACCGGCCTCGCTCGCTCTGGCCGGGCTGGGACTCGGCGCAGCAGCGGCCTTGCGCCGGCGCAAAAAGAAAAATCAGACATAACCGCTTCGAGAAAAAACTTGACCCGCGGGGGGCTTTGCGGCCTCCCGTTTTTTTTCACCTTTTTGCCCCTTGCCTCTTGCGGTTAAGATATCGGACCATCCACCGGGGAAAACCATGACCACAGCAAAAGCCCCCCCTCCCTCCCCCTTGCTGCGCCCCGGTTTGCATTCTTCGCCCAGCGGCATCGCCTGGCCGGCCCTACCCGACCCGACCAGCGCACTGGTGCTCGCCCTCCAGTATCAGTTCGAACACAGCCAGTGGTGGTCGGCGCAGGAGTTGCAGGCCCAGCAGTTTCGTCAGCTCGCCCGGTTGCTCGACCATGCCCGGCGCAGTGTTCCCTTTTATAAAAAACGCCTTGGCAGAACAGCAAAGAAAGAGCTGACCCTGAAGGACTGGCAGACCATTCCCATCCTTACCCGACGCGAAGTGCAACAGGCCGGCCCGGCGCTGGCCAGCCGCAACATCCCCAAGGACCACGGCCCGCCCAACCCGGTGCAAAGCTCGGGCTCGACCGGCCAGCCAATCAAGACCCTGGAGACCGGTCTGTCGCGATTGTTTTTCCGCGCCCTGAACCTGCGGCGGTTTTTATGGCAAAAGGCCGATCTATCCGGCGCGGCAGCGACCATTCGCCAGACCCGGCCCGGCACTGGCCTGCCACCCCGGGGAACCCGTGAGGGCCATTGGGCGGTCGGCTTTGATACCGGCCCGGCGTTCAGTCTGTCTCTCGACACCACCACCGACCAGCAAATCGCCTGGCTGATGCGTCACAAGCCTAACCTGTTGTTGAGCTATCCGAGCATTCTGGGCGCGCTGGCCGAACGGGTGTTGCGCGATGACATTGCAATGCCCTGGCTGAAAACCGTCAATGCCTTTGGCGAAGTGCTGAGCGCCGAGATCAAGGCGCTGGCGCGCCAGGCCTGGGGCGTGGCGGTCAATGATCTTTACAGCGCCATCGAGGTCGGCGTCATCGCCCTGCAATGCCCGGAGCATGAGCATTACCATGTGGCGGCCGAAAGCATTTTCGTCGAAGTGCTCGACGATGCCGGCCGGCCTTGCGCGCCCGGCGAAGTCGGCCGGGTGATCCTCACGCCGCTGCATAATTTCGCCTATCCGCTGATCCGCTATGAAATCGGCGATTACGCCGAGGTCGGCCCGCCCTGTCCCTGCGGCCGGGGCCTTCCGGTGCTGACCCGCATCCTGGGACGCGAGCGCAACATGTTCGTATTCCCCGGCGGCGAACGGCGCTGGCCGGCATTTGACAAATTTCTCGACATCGACATTCTGGGGCAGTTTCAGGTCATCCAGAAAACACCCCGCCAACTCGACGTCGTCCTCGCCGTCTCCCGGCCGCTGGACAGCGCCGACGAGGACCGGCTGCGCCAGGCCCTGCAGGCCGATCTGGGCCACCCTTTCAAGATCGACTTTACGATTGTCGATGAAGTCCCCCGTGCTGCTAGCGGCAAATTCGAGAGCACCCGCTGCCTGGTCGACTAACCGGTTCAACTGCGGAACTGTTTCATCATCTGGGCGGCGACCTCACTGGGGCCGATCACGCCGATCACATTGCTGGCATGGGGAATGCCCTCGCCGCGCACCACCAGGGCGTATTTACGGCCCCGTTCGCCCATGCGGTTGAGGACATTGGTCATGATGTCCTTTTCGCGGGCTATGACATAGCGCCGGTGCAACGCACCATGGTCTGTGCCATCGCTCTGTCCGGGGGACCGCACGCCGACGATGTGGCGGCCGCGGGTGACCAGCATATAACCCGGCTCCGCCGCCCCGGGCGCATCGGCGGTAATATCCATAACTGACGTTATCGGTTGCATGACATCGCTGGCCTGACGCACCAGCAGCATGTTGGTGTGGCGGTCCTTGGGCACATAATGGCCGCGCCGCGCCAGCTTGAGGGTATAGATGTTTTCGCTCGACAGGGTGCGGCGCACACCAATAGCGCAGGCGACCGCGATAATCCCCGGTACGATAACCGAGTAATTCGCGGTCATCTCGAAAATCATGAAAATCGCGGTCATCGCCGCGCCGGTGGAGCCGCCGACGATGGCCGCCATGCCGATGATCGCGAACTGAACCGGATTGAAGCCCAACTCGGGCCACAAAACCGCCAGCAGGGCGCCAAAAGAGCCGCCCAGAGTGGCGCCGATGAACAGGGAGGGCGAGAAAATTCCGCCCGAGGCGCCAGCGCCCAGGCTGATCGAGGTGGCCAGGATCTTGGCGACAAACAACAGGCCCATCAGCCAGACCGAGGTCATGGAGTTGGTCAAAATCGCCTGGATGGTGCCATAGCCGACACCATCGACATAATAATTGCCAACACTGATCGACAGCCCGTAGAGCAACAGGCCAATAGCGCCCATGCCGATGACGCTTTGCACATAGGGGCCGCCGGGGATGGCCTCGAACATGTCTTCGATGCGGTAGAGCAGGGCGACAAAGGCCCAGGCGGCAAAACCGCAGATAATGCCGAGCAGAACATAAATCGGCAGAAAACTGAACGAGGTCGGCAGCAGAATGTCCGGCAAATTCATCACCGGCACCAGAAAGGCAGGCTGCAGGCCGAAAAAAATACGCCCGACATAGGTCGCCGCCCCGGTGGCCAGAACCACCGGCAGGAAGGTGCGCGAACTGACCTCGGGCAGCATCAGCTCCACCGCGAACATCACCGCACCGAGTGGGGTGTTGAAGGTGGCCGCGATGCCCGCGCCGGCGCCGGCGGCGACCAGGGTGATGGTCTGCCAGTTGGCCAGCCGCCAGCGCTGGCCGATGGTCGAGCCGATGGCGCTGCCGATCTGGATGATCGGGCCCTCGCGACCGACCGCCGCGCCGCAGCCGATCGACAGCGCCGAGGCCAGCGATTTGATCAACACCACCATCGGGCGGATACGGCCTTCCCGGTAATAGATTGCGTCCATCACCTCGGGCACGCCGTGGCCCCTGGCCTCGGGGGCGAAATTTTTCACCAGATAGACCACCCCCAGGCCGCCGATCACCGGGACGAGAATGATCCACGGCCCCCAGGGCGACAGCGGGGTCAGCTGATTGGCGTCATAGGCGAAGGAAAAGTCACCGAAAAAAAACAGATTGTGCAACAGCCCAATCAGCGCGCGCAGAGTGACCGCGCCAAGCCCGGTAACGCTCCCCACCACAAGCGCCATCAGGCACAGGGTGATCAGGGAAACGCTTTGCTGTTTTGCCGGCAAGGCCATGGTGTTGCGGTTCTTGTCTGGATCGGTTATGGGCAAAAGATGCAGATCCCCTTTTGTGCAACGCAAAAAAGGAGTAGAGATCAGCCTTGCGCGCAAACTATGCGGCTTTCAAGGCGATTTCAAGCGCGCGCTGCACCAACAGATCAAAATGACAGCGGATTTCAAGAGTGACGATGAAAAGCTCCCATCCCCCCCAAAGACGCACCCGCCGGTTGCGCTCCACTATCATTGGCGGACTGGCGACGGTGGTGTTTTTTGTCTTTTATCTGATGTTTCTGGAACGCAAGAACACCGAGATCGAGGCCTATTATCAGCACCTGCGCGCCGAAAATCCGGAAGTTTATCTGGAGCGGGTCGCAGAACTCAAAGGCTTTAAGACCTATGTCGAGGCCTTTTCGAAAATGCATGATTACCATCAGCCGAAACGGGAGGCGCCGCCGTTCCTGGTGGGGCGTTGGCGGCTGTTCGCCGAGCCGAAAAACGTCAATGAAACCTATTTCCCGGTCTCCTGCCCGAGCGGGGTGGAGATAGAAGACGGCCATGTCAAATTCTTTGGCCTCGCCCGGGCCTTCGGTCTTGCCGACGGCATTCATGGCGTACGCTACCAGATAGCCGGCATGGCGGTGAAGCTCCTGCTGGACGACGGCAAGGCGGTGCCATTGACCATGGTGAGCTATGGCACGCATTTGCATCACCTGGAAATCATCCCGCCCGGCGCTCACCAGACCTATCACGGCTATTTGTGCAAATAGAGCCCAGGTTGAAAATATGGCGATTTTTACCCTCAATTAACCCTTCGGCGCGACACTGGCGGTTCTAATAACGCGCATAGAACTCAAGGAACAGGGTTTTGCCGGAATTCGAAAAGCTTACACCCCGAGATGTGACGAAACTGCTGCAAGATCCGTCACCGGAACACCGCGCCTTAGCGGCCGCCAAGGTCAGCAAGGCTTTTTCGAGCAATCTGATGGGCGAGAAAGAGCGCGCGATCGCCGAGGATATTTTTCGCGCCATGGTGCGCGATGCGGAAATCCGGGTACGCGCCGCCCTGTCGCAAAGCCTGAAGGCCAATGCCAGTATTCCCCATGACGTGGCGGTTTCGCTGGCCAAGGATGTCGCCGAGGTGGCAACGCCAATTCTGGAATTTTCCGAGGTGCTGACCGATGAGGATCTTATCGAGATCGTCGACAATCAGGCCCCGGAACATCAGGTCGCCATCGCCAAACGCAAGAAAGTCTCGCCCCAGGTTTCCGAGGCGCTGGCCGACACCCATAACGTCGATGTGGTCTCGGCCTTGGTGAGCAACAAGGGCGCGCGCATCAGCGAGCGGACGATGAACAAGGTGATCGACGAGTTCGGCGAGGATGAGACGGTCAACGGCGCGCTGGCCAAACGCCCGCAATTGCCGCTCAAGGTCGCCGAACGACTGGTTACCCTGGTGTCCGAAAGCCTGCGCGACTATCTGGTGACCCATCACGAACTACCGCCCGACATGGCTACCGACCTGATTTTCGAAAGCCGCGAGCGGGCCACCGTCGGTCTGCTTGAGCCCGGCGTGGACGATATCGACGTACGCGCCCTGGTCAACCAGCTCTATGACAACCGCCGGTTGACGCCGACCCTGGTGGTGCGGGCCCTATGCATGGGCGATCTGCTGTTTTTCGAGGAAAGCATGGCGCGGCTCGCCGACATCAATGTGACCAGCGCCTATATGCTGATTCACGACAAGGGCGAATTGGGCCTGAAAGCGCTTTTCCAGGCCTGCGGCTTTCCCTTAAGCATGATGGAAATCGTCCGCGCGGCCCTGACGGTGGCGGCGGAAACCGATTACGACGGCCGCGATGGCGACCGTGAACGTTTCCGGGACCGGATGATCGAGCGGGTGCTGACCCAGTTCGAGACCGGCTTTGATTCACAAAACCTGGACTATCTCATCTCCCGGCTGGGCAGCCACACCGAGCAGCGCCAGGCGTCCTGAACCCCTATTTGATGCGGCCGATCGAGCGGGCGAGCAGCACATAAAGCTTGCCCATGCTCGACGACAGGAAGGTGACGGTGAGCGCGTTGTCGCGCTCGCACTCGATGCCTTTGGCGAGCAGGTTTTCGAACTGGGCGATAAAGCGGTCGACATGCTCGTGAAACTCGCTGTTCTCACGATAAAAGCGCGCAATGCGCTGGCGGGTGCGCCGGCTGCCCAGGCGGATCACCCGGCGGGCGAACAACGAGCGGTCGCCCTTGAGATACTGATGCCAGTCGCGGTCGGGGATTTCGGTATCGAGAATCCGCGCGATATCGATCGACAGCCCGCCCAGCCCCTCGATAATCCGGTTGGCGGTCTGAAGAAAGGCGCCTTGCGCGCTCTCGGCCCCGATTTCGCGCAGCGCCTCGGCTTTTTTGGCAATCTCATCGGCGAATCGGGAAAGCGCCTGGGTATGGTCGCGGAACCGCTTTCCGGCACGCCCGGCGGCGGCCTCGGCGCTGATTGCCGCGGTGGCCAGATCACGCGTCTGTTCGCGCAATTCGCCGCCCAGACCGCCGATCTGCCCGGCGGCAAATTCGGCCGCCTACATAAGCCCCCGGGCGTGCTGGCGGATGGTCTGATCGGCGTTTTCCAGGCGATGAACCGCATTGTCATAATCATCCCACAAATCATCTTGGCCGGCGCGCAGCGCGGCGCGGGCGGCCTCGATACGGTCCGACAGCAGAGCGGCCTGTTCGGCCAGCTTGCCGGCTTCGGCATTCAGCGTAAGCCCGGCCTTGCCGATATGCTCGCTGGCCATGCGGCTGGCTTCACCCAGCCGGTCGACGCGCTTGGCAAAGGTGCCGCTCGCCCGGTCCAACTCGCTGGCCGCGGTGGTGGTGACCTGGCAGACATCGCGCGACTGGGCGGCGAGGCGTTCGGTGGTTTCGCTCAGTCGGGCGGCCGCGTCCTGGGCGGCGGCCGACAGTCTCTCGCCGCTATGAGCCAGGGGTTCGCTCAGCCGTTCGATATGCTCCAGGGTCTTGGCGACCGCGGCATGGATCTGTTTTTCCTGTTCAACCAGCGCCATGGTGGCGCTCTGAATGCGCAAATCGGCATCCTCCCCGGCCTGGCCGATGGCGCTGGTGCGCACCGCCAGTCCGTCCGCCGCCTGCGCCACCTGGCGGGCCTCATCCGTGGCCGCCACACACAGCGCGCGGGCCTGGGCCTCCAGCCCGTCACGCGCCGCCGCCAGCTCTTCGGCGGCGTTCTGGGCGGCGCTGGTCATGGTGTCGGCGCCGGCCTCAAAAGCAGCTCCGGCCTTCTCGGCGTGCTCCCTGGCATCGCGTAGCCGCTGCTCGATCACGCCGGCGCGCTGCGCCAGTTCCGCGGCCAGCGCGGCGAGCGCGCCAACCCGCTCTTCCATCACCTCCCTGAAGGTCTGGGTGCTGGCCGCCGCCTGATGACTGACTGCCTCCAGCCGCCCGGTTTCATCGGCGAATAGTCCTGACAGGGTTTGGGCGTCGCGCAGGGCGCGCTCGGCGACCGCGCCCAGGGCGGTGGCGTGACGCTCGAGCGCCTGACCGCCTTCATCAAACCGGGCCAGGGCCTGGCCGGTCTGCTCGCCGGCGCGATCAGCAGCGGCAGCCATCTGTCCGGCGCGGGCCTCGAAGCTATCGGCGGCCTGCTCCAGCCGGGCGGCGCCCTCGTCGGTCTGGCCCAGCGCCTGGCGCACCGCCTGTTCCATGCGGGCGGCCTCGGCGGTGGCTTTTTCGATTGCGGCGCGTTCGTGCCCCAGGGTAACCGCGACCGACTGCGCCTGTTCATCCATATGCAGGGCGGCCTGCATCAAACCGCTTGAGGCTTCATCGAAACGGCTGCCCATATCACGGGTCTGGGCCAGCGCCTGTTCGGCGGCGCGCGACAGATCACCCGAAAAGCGGCCAACATCCTCGCCCAGCGATTTGATGGTTTGCGCCGCAGCGCCGGTGGCACGGCTGAAATCGTCGGCGCGCTGGCGAAAGCTCTGGCCGGCGGCATCGGTCTGTTCGGCGCGCATGTCCAGCCGCTCGCACAGCGTGGCCATGTCACGCTCCTGTTCGCTGAGCAGCGCCTTGATCCTCCCGGCGCGGCTTTCGGCCGCCTAGGCGGCCTCTTCCAGCCGCTCGGTCTGGCTGCGAAAGACCTGCTCCAGACGGTCGGCCTCAAGGCGCGCCCGCTCGGTCGCCGAATTTAGCTCGCGGGCCTGGTGGCGCAGGGTTTCGACCACCGCCGCGACTCGGGCCTGGCTGCCTTCGCCGGGATAGGTGAGCGCCGCCAGGCTACGCTGCAAGGCCAGGGTGCTCAGGCGCAAATCCTCATTGCGCCGGACATAAAAGGCGATCAACCAGAAAATCGCCACCGGCAGGATAACCGCGGCGGCAAGCAGCGCCACCTCACGCGGCGGCAACGCCAGAAGGGCCGCTGAATCACCGCGAGTGATGAAATAGACCGCGCACAGCGCCAGCCAGAACAGGCTCGCCAACCAGGCGATCGCCGCCGGCCAGGGACGGGCGGGCGGCGCGGCAACCGGCGGCGCGAGATCGCTCCCGGCCAGCGGCGCGACAACATCGCCGCCGCCGCCCGGAGGCGGAGCGATCTGGAGGTCGATCGGTGTTTTTGTCTGCGTCATGGCACCAATATATCATGGCGTCTGTCTTTCGTCGCGCGCCATGATAAGGTAGGCTGAAACCCATGACGAAGGCCACTGGAAGCAACGCCCGGGGAAACAACGCTCGGCGGCCAACGCCGGCGCAACGCCACTATCTGGCCATGGGGCTGGATCAGCCGGGCGGAAAACTGCCGGTGTTCGACCACAACGGCCGCGAGATCGACGTGCGCACGATTCGCCGCTGCATGGCCGCCGGCTGGGCGGAGCCATGGTTTGACAATCCGGTCAAGCCGGACTGGGTGGTCTGCAAGCTGACCAGCGCCGGCCGGGCGGTGCTGGAAAAGCTGAAAGGCGGATCGTGAGCTCTGGTTTTGACGACGGAAAAAAGGATGCGCCGGCGCGCCGCTCCGCCTTGCGCGGCGCGGTGGATTTCGGCCATCTGACGCAATATACCGGCGGCGATACGGCGATCGAGGACGAGCTTTTAGAGCTATTTGTCAGCAATGCCGGGCGTTATCTCGGCCTGATGGACGCCGCAACCGACGCCCAAAGCTGGCGCGATGCCGCCCATGGGCTGATGGGCTCGGCGCGCGGCATTGGCGCCTGGGTGGTGGCCGAGACGGCGCAGCAAGCCCATGAGGCCGACCCGACCGCCGACCGCGCGCGCCGCACCATGATTGCGCGGTTGCGCAAGGAAATCGCCGCGGTGCGCAAAACCGCTCTGGCGCGTCAGATGAGCCGGCCGGCACCATAAATCTTCCCGGAAAGCGGCCATAAAGGCCTATAGATGTTGTCATTCCGCCTCTCTTTGGGGCAAGATGCGGCGCAGTCAAAAGGGGGGATGACCGACCCATGGTGGAATATAATCTCGATCGATTTTGCATTCTTCTGGTTGAAGACAGCGCTTTCATCCGCTCCCTGCTGCTCAACACGCTGCAACTGATGGGAGTGGGGATCGTCAAGACCTGTGACGATGGCGCCCAGGCGATTGATTTTCTCAAACTGGTCCAGAACGATCCGATGAAGGCCGGTGTGCAGCAGGTGGACATCATCATTTCCAACTGGAGTATGTCGCCGGTCGACGGCATGATGCTGCTGCGCTGGGTGCGCCGGCACAAGGAATCTCCCGATCGCTTCATCCCCTTTGTTATGATTTCCGGCTATTCCGAGCCCGAAAGGGTACATGAAGCGCGGGAAATGGGGATCAATGAATTTCTCACCAAGCCCTTCACCATGGCCGCGGTTTATCAAAAGGTGCTCTCGATCATCGACCGGCCGCGCCAATTCGTCCATACTGCGAATTATTTCGGGCCCGACCGGAGGCGTCAGGCGGTCCCGCACAAGGGGGCGGAGCGGCGTGTCCTGACCGACAAGAGCCCGGAAGTGGAGGTGGTGCGTGGCTGAGGCAAAACCGAAAATCAGGGTTCGTTTCTATCGCTTTCAGAACCGGCTGAAAGAGCGCGCCGGCGGCGCCGGCCACAAGGGCACCGGGGAAATTCCCGCCGAGATTCTGGCCAAGGCCCAGGCCGCGCTCGAGGAAATGGCCGAGGATTATCCCGACTGGGTAATGCGGCTGATCAAGGAGTTGACCGAACAGCACCGGCGATGCGTCGATACCCCCGAGCGCCGGCGCGCCTTTTTCGAGCAGATCCACGCCATCGCCCATGATATGAAAGGACAAGGGGGCACTTTTGGCTATCCGCTGGTCAGCGCCTTTGCCGAATCGCTCTATGATTTCACCCATGGCCGGGCCAGCCTGACCGATAATCACGTCGAGATTATCAAGGCCCATGTCGATGGCATAAGAGTGGTGATCACCCAGCGCATCAGCGGTGACGGCGGCGAGGCCGGCCAGGCGCTGCTCGCCGGATTGCAGGAAGCAATCCGCAAATACAAGAGCAAGGCATAAATCTTATGGGATTTTACGAAAACCGCATTCTGCCCCATCTTATTCATGTGGCCTGCGGCGCCAAGCCGGTGATGCGCCAGCGCGACAAGGTGGTGCCGGCGGCCGCAGGCCGGGTGCTGGAGATCGGCATGGGGTCAGGCCATAATCTGGCGTTTTACGATCCCGGCAAGGTCGAATTCGTCTGGGGGCTCGAGCCATCCGTGGGCATGCGGCGCAATGCGGCGCGCCGCCTCGCCGCCTCACCGGTCAAGGTCGAATGGCTTGACCTGCCAGGCGAGGAAATCCCCCTCGAGGACGACAGCGCCGACACCGTGGTGCTGACCTATACGCTGTGCACCATCCCCGGCTGGCAGCGCGCGCTGGAGGGTATGCGGCGGGTGCTCAAGCCGGGCGGCCGGCTGTTGTTCGCCGAACATGGCGCGGCGCCGGACGCAGCGGTGCGGCGCTGGCAGGAGCGCATCAATCCCGCCTGGATGCGGATCGCCGGCGGCTGCCACGTCAATCGCGAGATCCCCAAGCTGATCACCAGCGCGGGGTTTACGATCGATACACTGGAGACCATGTATCTGCCGGCCACGCCCAAATCCCTCGGCTTCAATTATTGGGGCAGCGCGCGGCCGCGTTAAAAACGCTGGTAAATCATTTGCGATTGGCGATGTCATGAGCATCTGGGGAAAACTTCTGGGAGGAGCGGCCGGCTTCGCCATCGGCGGGCCGATCGGGGCGCTTTTGGGCGCGCTGGCCGGCCATGCGGTCGACAGCATCAGCGCCGGTGGCGAAGAGGCCGATGCCACCCGATCCATTACCTTCACCATCGGGGTGATTGTACTCGGCGCCAAAATGGCCAAGGCCGACGGCCGGGTGACCCCCGATGAGGTGGCCGCCTTCAAACAGGTGTTCCGGGTGCCGCCCGGCGAGATGAAGAACGTCGCCCGGGTGTTCAACATGGCGCGCCGCGACGCCGCCGGTTTCGAGCCCTACGCCCGCCAGATTGCCGGTCTGTTCAAGAACAACCCCGGCATGCTGGAGGATTTACTCGACATTTTGTTCCATATCGCCAAGGCCGACGGGGTGGTCCACCCGGCGGAGCTGGACTATCTGCGCCAGGTGGCGACGATCTTCGGCTTTAGCGCCGACGACTTCGCCCGCATCCGCGCCAGCCATGTCGGGCCCGACAAAACCGACCCCTATGCCGTGCTGGGCGCCTCGCGCGACATGTCCCTGGCCGAGCTGAAAAGGCATTACCGCCAGTTGATCCGCGAGCACCACCCGGATACCCTGATTGCCCAGGGCCTGCCGCAAGAGTTTATCGATGTCGCCAACAGCAAGATGGCGGCGATCAATGACGCCTATGCCCGTATCGAAAAGGAGCGTCTCGCCGGCTAGAGCACGGCGCGGGCGGTCCGCTTTGGGGAGAAATTCCGCGTGCTGTACCGGCATCTCGCGCTCATATCGCTGGCGACGATACTGTGGGGACTGAATCTCGTCGCCGGAAAGATCGGCGTCGGGGAAATGCCGCCGATTTTGTTCGCCGCTTTGCGCATGGTGGTTCTGGCGGTCATCCTGGCCCCCTGGTTTCGTCTGGTGCCGGGCCAGGCGGTGACAGTTTTCTGGGCCGCGCTGTTGGCCGGAGCAACCCATTTCGGCTTTTTCTTTCTGGGGCTCTCGCTCGCCCGGGGGGTGGCCTCGGTGGCGATCGTGGTCCAGCTCATCACGCCGTTTTCAGTATTGCTGGCGATCTTCTTTCTGGGCGAGCGCATCGGCTGGCGGCGCGCCCTGGGCATTGGCGTGGCCTTCGCCGGGGTGGTTCTGGTTGGCTTCGATCCCGAGGTGATCGACCGGCTCGGCGCGGTGTTTCTGGTGATCATCGCGGCGCTGTCAATGGCCGCGTCCTTCCTGTTCGTCCGCCGTCTGGTGGGAGTGAACGCCCTGATCATTCAGGCCTGGGTGGCGATGCTGGGAGCGCCGGTGCTGCTCGCCGCCTCGCTTGTTTTCGAGACCGGGCAGATCGATGCCCTTACCCACGCCTCGGCGCGCGGCATCGGCGCGGTGCTGTTTTCCGCCCTTGGCGCCTCGCTTGTCGGCCATGGCGCCATGGTTTATCTGTTGCAACGCTATGAGGTCAGTCTGGTGTCCTCCTTTACCCTGCTGGCGCCGGTGATCGGCATCGCCGCCAGCGTCGCCTTTCTGGGCGAGACCATCAGTTGGCGCATTATCCTCGGCGGGATCATGACCCTGGGCGGGGTGGCGGCCATTCACCTGCGCGCCCACCGGCTGGCGAGGGCAGCCTGATGCGCATTATGTCGTCACCGAATTTCGATTCCCGGCCCAAGGGGTGCGCGCCCGACATGCTGGTGTTGCATTATACCGGCATGACCAGCGGCAAAGCGGCGCTGGCCCGGCTGACCGATCCGCAATCCCGGGTCAGCGCCCATTATCTGATCGACGAGGATGGTGCCGTGACCGCCCTGGTGGATGAGGGAAACCGCGCCTGGCACGCCGGGCTCTCCTGCTGGGCGGGCGAGCGCGACATCAACGGCTGTTCGCTGGGCATCGAGTTGGTCAACCCGGGGCATGAATGGGGCTACCGGCCGTTTCCCGAGGCCCAGATGGCGGCGCTTGAAGAACTGGCCGGTGCGCTGGTGCGGCGCTGGTCGATCCCGCCGGCGCGGGTGCTGGGCCATAGTGATGTCGCGCCGGCGCGTCGCCAGGATCCCGGCGAGCTGTTCGACTGGGCCCGGCTGGCCGGCGCCGGCATTGGCTTATGGCCACCGGCGCCAGCCGATGCCCCCATACTCGAGACGGCGGAGCTTCAGACCGCGCTCGCCCGTTTTGGCTATGACATAACCTGCGACGGCCTTTACGGCGCGCAAACCCGCCAGGTGGTCAGCGCCTTTCAGCGCCATTTCCAGCCGCGCGCAGTCACCGGCCGTGCCGATGGACCGACCTGCGGCAGGCTCGCCCGGCTGCTGGAGCTGGCGGGAAAGTCCTATTGATCGCCGCGCAGAACCTCGTTGGTGTGGCGTGCGTTTTCGCTGTCGCCGGGCAGGCCGCCGCGCAGACCCGACAGGCTGGGCACCCGGCTGGGCGCAAACCCCTCAAGAACCAGCTTGCCGCCCGCGCCGCCGCCGCCACCGGAACAGCCCGCCAGGCCGATAAGCAGGCCCAGAGTTATCATTTTTAGGCGCATGGATTTACTCCTGTTTTCCTTTGGCGGCATCTTCCCGTTTTCCGGCCGCTTGCGCAAGCCCGTTCAGGCTTGACCGCCTTTGCCCGCATACCTAGATTAACAGGGTCAGATGGCCGGATGGCCGCTGCCCGGCGGGCCTTGGTCCGCGCGGGGAGAGGAAAGTCCGGGCTCCACGGAAACACGGTGCCGGGTAACGCCCGGCGGAGGCGACTCCAGGGAAAGTGCCACAGAAAGCAAACCGCCTTTTTATGGAAAGGCAAGGGTGAAAGGGTGCGGTAAGAGCGCACCGCGCCCTTGGCAACAGGGGTGGCAGGGCAAACCCCACCGGGAGCAAAACCGAATAGGGACGGTGCGCCGCGCTCCAGCCTGGCTGGCGGCGGCAGGCAGGTTTCCGGGCCGCCGTCCGGGTTGGTTGCACGAGACGGCTGGCGACAGTCGCCCTAGATGAATGGCCATCGCCCCTCGCAAGAGGGCGCACAGAACCCGGCTTACAGGCCATCTGACCGTTTTCTTTCATTTCTTATTGGACGGCGTTGCGCCGCGCTTGCGCGTGGTGTAAAGGGGGCGCGCGGATCAACAAGGAAGCACAGCTCATGGCCAATCACCCCGAACCCAACACGCCGTTCTTGATGCGCCCCTTTCCGGCGCTGCGCCCCACCGCGCAAAGCGCCGAGGCGGTGGCCGCCCCGCCCTATGACGTTCTGACCTCGGCCGAGGCGCGCCGCCTCGCCGCCGATCGGCCGTGGTCGTTTTTGCATGTCTCCAAGGCCGAGATCGACCTGCCGGAAGACATCGACGTTCATGCCCCCGAGGTTTACGCCAAGGCGGCGGAAAATCTCCAGGCCATGCTGCGCGCCGGGGTGCTGATCCGCGAGGCCGCGCCCTGTTACTATATCTACCGTGTTTCCATGGGCGATCATGTGCAAACCGGCGTGGTCGGCGGCGGCTCGGTGGCGGCCTATGACCAGAACCGTATTCGCCGTCATGAATTCACCCGGCCGGACAAGGAGGACGACCGGGTGCGCCAGATCGACGCGGTCAACGCCCAAACCGGCCCGGTTTTTCTGGTTCACCGCCCCGATGCCGCGATCGTCGCGGTAATCGCCCGCCAGACCGCCCGCCCGCCCGAGTTGGATGTGCCTTGGGACAGGGGCGGTGACAATGATGTGCGCCACCAGCTCTGGGTGGTCGACCAGCCCGACGACATCGCCGCCCTGAGCGCCGCCTTCAACGCCATGGACGCGCTTTATATCGCCGATGGCCATCATCGTTCAGCCGCCGCCTCGCGGGTGGCGGCGGCGCGCCGCGCCGCCCATCCCGAAGCCGGCCCCGAGGCGCCGTGGAACGCTTTTCTGGTGGTCAGTTTTCCCGAAGACGAGGTCCAGATACTCGACTATAACCGGGTGGTGCGCGACCTCGCCGGGCGCGATGAGCAGGCTTTTCTCGCCGAGGTCGGCCGCGCCTTTGACATCCGCCCCTGCGACGGGCCGGCCAAACCGGACCAGGCGCACCACTTCGGCATGTACCTCGGCGGGCAGTGGTATCGCCTAACCCCGCGCGACGCCCTGCCGCCGGCCAGCGATCCGGTGGCGCGGCTCGATATCAGCCTGCTGGCCGACCGGCTGCTCGAGCCGGTGCTGGGCATCACCGACCCGCGCACCGATACACGGATCGATTTTATCGGCGGCATCCGGGGCATGGCGGAACTGGAGCGCCGGGTCGACAGCGGCGAGATGGCGGTGGCTTTTGCGCTGTTTCCCACCCGCATGGCCGATTTGCTCGCGGTGGCCGATGCCGGCGAGGTGATGCCGCCCAAGTCCACCTGGTTCGAACCCAAGCTGGCCGACGGCATGGCCTCGCTACCGCTCGACTAGGGAGCCGCCGCCCCGGGCGCCTCGGGTGGGGCGGCGATAATGCTGGAGAGCACCAGGACGACAAGCTCGGACTGTCGCGCAGCGCCGGTCTTGCGGTAAGCCTGCTTGAGGTGGTTACGCACCGTATTCAGGCTAAGCGCAAAGGTGTCGGCGACCTCCTGTACGGTTTTGCCCTTGAGCAATTCGCCCACCACCCGCGCTTCGGCGGGGGTCAACCCGAACAGGCGGGTCAGATCGGCCGCGGATACCGCTGGCAGGGCCTCGGGATCGCGCACGAAAATAGCGGCGGCCAGCGCCCGGTCACCGCTGCCGGGAGGATGCAGCGGGCTGACCATGACCGTAATCGGACGTTTGCCGCTGGGCCGCGACAGGCTGGTCAGGGCGCTGGTCTTGTCATGCGGGCCGTCGGGGTCGGCGCGGTCGCGAATAAGCTGGCGCAGGCTGTCCTGTTCGCCGTCCCGCCAGGCGCGGATCGCATTGTCCTCCAGCCGCAGGCCGTCATTTTGCGCCAACAGCTTTTGCGCCGCATTGTTGGCGAGCAGAATGCGGCCCAGCCCGTCGACCGAGAAAAACGGCATTGACACCAGGTCGAGCGCCTCTTCGGCGCGCTGGCGTTCCCGGGCGTCGCTTTCGAACCGCCGGACTGCATCAAAGGCGCGCCGGGTGAACAGCCACAATAAAAGGGCCATCACCACCAGGGCGAGCAGCACGAAGGGCGCGATGGCCGCCAGCAGATTGTGGCCCGGCCGCCCGGGCTGCCAGGTCAGCCAGCCGAGCAGACGCCCGTCGAAGCCGGAAAGGGCGATCGCGGCGCGGTCCAACACGCCGCCGGGGGGCACCAGATGGAGGCCGGGCAGGGAATATTGCTGCGCCAGCGCGGCCAGATAGGCCGCATCGATAATCTGGCCCAGAACCAGCACGGCGCGCGGGTCGGGCGAGACCGGCGAGCTGCTCATGCCCTCGGGGATCAGCACACTGGCCGCCAGCAGAATCAGGCGTTTGCCATAGGGCGCGATCGTCAGAACCGGATCGGGCTCGTCCGAACCCGCCTGTTCGCGCACCCGGCGCAACAACAATGCCCCTTCCTCGCCAAAGCTGGAAAGATTGAACTGCGCAATATCCTTGCCGCCCACGGCGCCGAAAATCAGGCGGTCTTGCCCATCCAGGGCCAGCGACAGATCAATGTCGAAATTGTCATCCAGATAAGTGCCTATCGTTTCATGGGCCCATTCGGGATCGAATTTGATCAGCAGCTTCTCGATGGCGGTATCCCACCAGCTATAATCCTTGACCTGCCGTTTGAGACTCTGGTGCCGGGCGCTGACAATGGCGGCCACCAAATGCTGTGAAGCGGCGAGCGCCGCCCGATCCTCGGCCCGCGAGGCGCCATAGACCAACCCGCCGATCACCGCGGCGCTCACAAAGACAATGAGAAAAACCGGAATCAAAAGCCGACGCCGCAAGCGGGCGCTATAAGACAGTTGCATCAACGCGTTGATCTCAATCTGGATATCCCCCTTGTCTAAGAGTGCTCCCATATATCCGGGGTCTCTGGCAACTCTATTTTTCAGCCGGGCCAAAGGAATCGCCGATAGTGGAAATAGCCCGAATGAGCCTGACGGCAAGCTTTACAGAACACCGCCATGGCTCACAATGGCTATACGGCTAATATTCTGGTTTTATTCATATTTTTGAAAAAAGACCCGGCTGGCACAGGAATTGCTTGATATCCTCATAATGACATTGGAGATTTGTGCCATGGTTATGGGAGCCGTTAACCGGTTGTTTTTTATGTCCGCCGCCCTGGTTGGGGCCGCCATGATGGCGTCATCGGCCGCAAAGGCGGCTGATTGCGCGCCTGAGCCCTCGCCCGGTCTGCCCTGCAATGTGGCGCAGGGCGATGTCCTTGATCTGCCGGGCGGCAGTTTTCTGACCGTGCCAAGCAGCGGACAGGACAAGGAAGCCACGGTCGAGGCTGCGCTGTTTGATGCGCTTGACCAGATCCTCAATGTCGAGCTGGTCGGCAAATCGGATGAGGCGGGCGATGGTTTCAGCGCCACCGGCGGCAATGCGCTCAGCGGCACCTGGAGCTATAGCGGACCAGCGCCCGGGCCGCGTGAGAAAATTGCTTATCTGACGGTTAAGTCCGGCACCGGCTTTGCGCTGTTCGACATTAATACTCTTATTACCGGCACCAATCCGCTCACAGGAACATGGAGCACCAACGGCGTTCTGAACAATGGCGGGCAATTGGCCGGCATGTCCCATGTTTCCTTGTGGAAAGTTGTTCCTGAACCGGGCTCCCTGTTGCTTTTGCTGTTCGGGCTGTTTGCCCTGACGGCTTGGCAGCGCAGGCTGCGGCAGGCTCTTCCCCTCAACACCTAGTTTGTCGCGGCGGGAGCCCGGTTCAGTGGCGTTGCCCGGCGTGGCGGCCACGACCCTTAAACCGGGATGGGCGATGAAACAGATTATGGTTCGCATCATGGCCGCCGGCACAGTGCTGTTGGCGGGGGTGGCCAGTCTTCCGGCCCACGCCGCGCCGGCCGATCAGGCAGCACTATCGCGCTATGACCGCGCCCGGGAACAGCTCGAGGCGGGCCAGCCGCAAGCGGCGCGCATTTTGCTCAAAGCCCTGTTACGGGACGAACCCGGCCTGTCGCCCGCCCGCCTGTTGCTGGGGGAAATCTATCTGCGCCAGGGCGATGGCGCTTCGGCCGAAAAGGAGCTCAAGCGCGCCCGGCAAAGCGGCGGCGATGCGGCGCGCATTCTGCCAGCGCTGGGCGCGGCCTATCTTCTGCAAAGTAAAAACCAGACCGTTCTTGAGGAAATCCCAGGCCTCGAAGAAACCCAAGGCCCTGATGGACCGCCGGGAATCCGCGCCGCGCTGTTATCCCTGCGCGGCCAGGCCTATCTCAATCTGAACCGGCTCGATGAGGCCGAGCGAGCCTTTCGGCTGGCCCGGACGCTGGCCCCTGATGGGGAGGGACCGTTGCTCGGTCTGGCCCAGGTGGCGGCCCGGCGCGGGCGTTACGGCGAGGCGCTGGCCGATCTCGACCAGGCGCTCGGCCGCTCGCTGGCCGGAAGTGTGGTGCGCGCGGGCGCCTGGCGGCTCAAGGGCGATATTCTGCGCCGCCAGGGCAAGACCGATGATGCGCTTGCCGCTTACGGCGCGGCGCTGGAGATAAACCGGCGCGATGTCGCCGCCTTGCTGTCGCGGGCGGCGCTGCTGGCCGATTTGCAGCGGTTCGAGGCGGCGCGGGCGGATATTGATGCCGCTTTCAAAATCGCCCCCATGGCTCCCCAAGCGGCCTTTCTGGAATCGATCATCCTGCGTCGTCAGGGGGACAGCGCCGCGGCGCGCCGGGCGCTGGAAGAAACCGCCCTGGTGCTCAAGAATGCCCTCGATGCCCATTTTGGCGATGTCGCCGGCGTCACGCTGATGGCCGGCACCGTGGCCTTCGCCCTGGAGCGCAACGAAGAGGCAATCGATCTGCTGCGCCGTTACATCCTGCTCAACCCGGGCGATGCCAACGGCTACAAGCTGCTCGGCGCGGCGCTGTTGCGCCAGGGGGCCCCGGCCCGAGCAGCCGAGCGCCTGGCCCGCGCGCACGCCCTGGCGCCGCATGACGCCGGAGTGCTCGCCTATCTCGGTCAGGCTGAAATGGCGCAGGGCCGCGCCCCTCGGGCGATCGACTATTTCCGCCAGGCCGTCGGGCTGACGCCAAATAACGCGCCGGCCCAGCGGCGGCTGGGCGCAGCCTATTACGCCGCCAGACAGTATGACAAGGCGCTGGCCGCACTGCGCCGGGCGCGCCAGATCGACCCCTTCGATATGCGCGCCGGGGTGCTGATGATAGCGGTTCTGGCCCGCGAGTCGCGCTCCCGCGAGGCGGTGGCGGCGGCACGCGATCTGGTCGCCAGAAACCCCGATGACGCCCCGGCGCAAGCACTGCTGGGCAGCGTGCTGCTCAATGCCGGCCAGCCGGCGGCGGCGCGCAAGGCCTTTACCGCCGCCGCCACGCGCGATGCCGGCGCTGTTGCGCCGCGGCTCAGTCTGGCCGCCCTGGCGCGCGCCGAGCAGCGCTGGGTGGATGCCGAAGCCCATGATCGCTCGGTGCTGGCGATCGTCACCGACCAGCCTCAGGCGTTGCTTGGCATGGCCAAAACACGCCTCGCGCAGGGTGACCGGGCCGGCGCGCGCCAGTGGTATGAAAAAGCCCGCACCGCCCACCCCGATCTTGCCGCCCCCTGGCTGGGGCTGGCCGATCTGGCGAGCCGGGAGGGCAAAGCCGAGCAGGCGCTGGCGCTGCTCGAGGACTATCTTGCCCAACACCCCGGCTTTGCCCGGGGCTGGGACATCAAAGGCCGCCTGCTGCTGCATTTCGGCCGCCCGCTCGATGCCGAGGACGCCTTTGAAAAAGCGGTCGCGGCGGCAAGCGAAAAGAGGCGCCCCGAAGCGCTTTATCGCCTGGCTCTAGCGCAATTGCGCATCCCCGATCACCACGCCGCACGCACCAGCCTGCGCCGCGCGATCGCCGCGCGCGCCGGCTATCTCGACGCCTATATGGCGCTGATAAGGCTCGAAATTGACGATGGCGCTTATGACGAGGCCTTGAGGCTGGTTGCAAAAGTCGCCGCCCTGCGCCCCGACAGCGGCTTGGCCGATCGGCTGCGGGGAGAGATTTTCCTGCGGCAAAAGCATTATTCCAACGCAGTGCGGGCCTATGAGGCATCGCGCCAGGCCGGAGCGACTTTCGAGGCGGTGTGGGGGCTGTCACGGGTGCATCTGGCGCAAGGGGCCCCGGAGCAGGGCGCGCGCCTGTTACAGGACTGTATTGGCGAGCATCCCGATGACGTCCGGGCGCAGCGCGCCCTGGCCAGCCATTATATCGCG
>Ga0114931_10002432_pt1 | contig 23687 bp, 25 predicted proteins | sample 2SBtaG_FD_89579 | JGI IMG/M metagenome (GOLD analysis project Ga0114931, IMG submission 89579) | Deep subsurface microbial communities from Kolumbo volcano to uncover new lineages of life (NeLLi) - 2SBTROV14_V59a metaG | ecosystem: Environmental > Aquatic > Marine > Volcanic | place: Kolumbo... | reverse complement strand
TACTCTGGCAGGTCGCTTATGCCGACGGCCAACTGGACAAGTATGAAGACGCACTGGTACTCAAAATCAGCGACTTACTCCATGTAAGTCGTGGCCGCGTTATGCGCCTGAAATATGATGCGCAGCAGAATACCTAGTCCTTCTCGTCCTGCTCTTCGTCTTCCGCTGTTTCCTCTGGATCCTGCAATTTCTCTACCGGCCCGGGCCACCCGCCGCGCAAGTGGAGGTCGCGCTGCGGGAACGGTATTTCGATTCCATACTCGGTCAGCTTGCTCTCAAGCTCCCACAGATAAGCTGCGCGGGTTCGAGTCGGTCTTCTTGCGCCCTGTCGATTCACCCAGACCAGTAACAGGAAATCCAGGCTGCTATCACCAAAGCCCACCAGCCAGACCTCCGGATCGCGGCCCTTCATGTTGGTCAGCGTGTAGGACACCGCAGCGGCTGCTTCAGTTCCTGCCTTGCGCACCAGCTCCTTATCGCTGCCATAGGCCACACCGAACGGGATACGTACCCTTAATATTCGCTCTGACAGCGTCCAGTTGGTGAGCCTCGTAGTAACAAATTCGGAGTTCGGCACAACGATGTCGATATTATTGTTGGTGTTAATAAGCGTGCTGCGAACATTGATGGACTTGACCGTGCCGGTCAGGCCCGTATCCAGCTCGATGTAGTCGCCAACACGTAGCGAGTGCTCGAACAGGATGATCAGACCCGAAACAAAATTACTGACGATGGACTGCAGGCCGAAACCAATACCAACACCGAGGGCGCCCGCTACCAGCGCAAGGCTGCTGAAGTCGAGACCAATCGTCGATAACGCGATCAATAATGCGAGAATGATGATCGAGTAGTGAGTCAGTCGCCCCACGGTGTACAGCGATGCCTGCGTTCCGGCCGACTCCGTGTGGCTGACTCGGTTTATCGCATGTCGAATTCCACGAGACAGCAGGAATGCAACGACCAGGATAATCAGCACCCGGAGGATGTCGCCGCCCGTGACCGGAGTCTGCCCTACCGAAAATAAGGTGACATCGCCCAGGCCGATGACCCGCCCGGAAAACGTCTTCAGGTCTCTGCTCACGCCGGTAAGCCACGACCTGAAAGCGCCCGAGTACTCGGCGAGAGCGGTATCCACTGCCTGGCTTAGTAATTCCAGGTCGGCGACAGCGGCGTGTAACTCCCCAATTCGATTTAGTGTGCCCTGCGCAGTTCCCAGTCGCTGGTCCAGCAATCGACGTGCTGCCCTGTCAAGACCATCGCGGGCGACCGTCTGCACGGCGAGCAACTCGGCTTCGGTGTCCTGCTGCCAATCCGTTGCATCCTGATCAATGCGCCGCGTTAGCTCAGACCACCCGAGTGACTGATCTTGCAAAGCATCCATATCCGGCGCCGCTGCCAACTTCAGCGCGGTCCACCAATGCCGCGCCTGCAACTCTGCCAAAGCCACTTCGTCCAATGCCAGCAAAACCTTCGCGTCAACAACTTCTTGCTGTTGCAATGCCTGTTGCGACCGGCCTTGCGCCGTATCGAGATCCAGGCCGGTTGCGGCTAGTTCAACGGCACGCAGCTGCTCCTGGCTCTTTGTTACAACAGCCTCTTGCTCCTCTACCTTCTTTATCAGCTTGAAGAGCCCGGCCTCGGCAGGCGTGGTCGCGAGTCTCTCAGCCGCGTAGTCGACCCTCGTGGCCGTTGCTTGGGCATACGTCGTGGCCCGCTCGTAGCGTTTGGTCAGAAGCTGCAGGCGCCGGGCTGCGATTGCCTGTGCCGATCGTTGCTGAATCAGTCGGAGCCCCGCAAGCAGGCGTTCGTCCCCCGCCGCAGCCCCGACGTAGTCCTTGAATGCCAGATCGCGGCGCCTGCTCGCGCCCGCTAAAACTCGCTGCTCGCGCTCGACTTCAAGCAGCTCGCGTTCATCCTCTGCTGCGGCGTGTCGTGACTCTGTAGCAAGCTCAAGCAGCTGGTCGAGAGAATAGCTAAGCGTCGGTTCCGGGACCTCCAGAGTCTTCAGGTCCGTCTCTTTCAACAACGCCAGGTACGCGTTGATATTGTCTTTTACGGCACCCAGAACGGCCTGCCCAACGACCTGATTCGGCGCCTGCATCGCCGCGACTTGTGTACCAAGATTGGCCAGGAACGCATCCGCCCTGGCCTTCGGATCATCCCCGGGCTGTTCGAAATAGGACCACCAGGAAGCTTCGAGTGACCTTAAATCAGGTGGCTGCTGGGCGACATTTTCGGTGCTGACCTGAGCATGGCTGTTCAAAGCGGCCAGCAAGCCGTACAACAATACTGCAAGCCGTCGTTTTGTGGTAATCCTCATGCGTGTGCACTATAAACCTGTTTGCTGTGATAGCCGAGCACTTATCGCAAGCTTTGCGATGTACGTTTGATCTTGCCCGCTCGAACAGACACACTGGCCGTCGATGGCGAAGAAACTCAAACACGAGAAAGAACTACTCAAAGAAGCGCTGAAAATGGTGCTGGATGATGCGGTTAAGCGTGGCGTTGTCGAATTTGCGGCAACAGACTCCCATGACCTGAAGATCCAGTACGCGTATCGACTGCTGGTGCATGACAAGGCCATCAGCCCCTTGCCGAAAGGTCAGGCAACATTGCCCAGGATCAAGCATCGACTCGCTATGTGGGTGACGCATAGATTGCCGGCTGGTCACGAGCTACTTAGCTAGAACGAGCCCTGGATTCTCAGGGCGCTGTTCCCGACCGGCTGATGATATATAATCGCAGCCCTTTGCCGGGCACGGGACCCGGACAAACCATTTTCAAACCTCCGGAGCAGTAAGTTGAGTCGGGACCAAAAGTTTTTTGATATGTATTCCCTCGTTATCGGTGTCCTTGTCCTGTTCGCGCTAGCGATCCTGGTGCTGGCGATGAAGATGTCCAACGTCACGCAGAACGTTTACGTGCAAGACAGCGCCGAGTACCAGGCAGACCTTGCCGAGCGCATACGCCCCGCTGGACAGGTGTACCTGGCTGGCGAAGAGCATGATTCTGCGGCGCCGACGGTCGAGACTCACGCTGAGCCCGAGCCCGTTGTGACCGCGATGTCCGGGCCACAGGTCTACAACGCCGTCTGTCTGATATGTCACGGCACCGGCGTCGGCGGCGCACCAGTATTCGGTGATGCGGCGCAGTGGGGCGGGCGTATCGCTCAGGGGGCCGCGACGCTCAAAGAACACGCGCTGCACGGTTACACCAGCGGAACCGGTTACATGCCGCCGAAGGGTGGCCGTAGCGACCTCTCTGATGCCGAAATTGAGGCCGCCGTCGACTACATGATCGACGAATCTTCGTAACAGCGCGTCTCACGCGCGATCTGCTTCAGATCTGCCGATCCAGACACCGAAGCGATAGCGCCTCCGCGACATGCGCGGGCGTTATTTTTTCGTCCCCGGCCAAATCGGCGATAGTCCTCGCGACTCTCAGCACACGTTGATGGGCGCGCGCCGACAGGTTGAATTGTTCGGCCGCACTCTCCAGCAACGCCCAGCATTCGTCCGTTGCCTGGCAGACCGATTCCAGGTCATCACCACCAAGCCGGGCGTTATTGATGCCGCTACGCTGCAACTGCAGGGCCCATGCTTTCTCAACGCGCTTGCGAACCTTGCTGCTCGACTCGCCACCACTTTCGCCGGATCGTAACAGTTCGGTCGGCGGGCGCAGTACCTCGACATGCAGATCAATACGATCCAGCAGCGGCCCGGAGATTTTTCGCCGATACGCAGCAACCCGGTCACCACTGCAGCGGCAGTCCGCGAATCGATCACCGAGATAACCGCAGGGACAAGGATTCATCGCAGCAATCAGCTGGAAATTCGCGGGGTAGTCGGCCTGTCCGCCGGCTCGGGAAATACTGATGCGGCCCATTTCCAGCGGCTCGCGCAAGACTTCGAGTGCACGGCGATTGAATTCAGGTAACTCGTCGAGAAACAGGACACCGTTGTGGGCCCGCGAAATTTCTCCAGGCCGGGGACCCGGACCGCCACCGACCAGGGCCGATGCCGACGCCGTGTGGTGCGGGGAACGGAACGGCCGTTGCCGCCAACCGTTCATCGCAATGGGCATACCAAGGACAGAGTCTATTGCCGCAGTTTCCAGCGCTTCGGCATTTGTCATCGCCGGCAATATTCCCGGCAGGCGCCTCGCCAGCATGCTCTTGCCTGTTCCCGGCGGCCCTATGAGCAGCAAATTGTGTCCGCCGGCGGCCGCGATCTCCAGTGCTCGCTTGGCGTATTTCTGGCCACGAACGTCAGACAGGTCATTGGATGCAGGATCGACTTTATGGAGGTCGGTTTTCTCGACCAAATCAATGGGCTTTTCCCCCGCCAGGTGCGAAGCTACTTCGCTTAGTGAGGACGCCGGGTAGACATTTGCAGACGCGAGCGATGCCTCCGCCTCATTTCCCTTCGGCACTATGACTCGCCGACCGGCAGCTTCTGCTCGTAACACCGCTGGCAGTATCGCCGGCACTGATCTCAAGTCACCGCTTAGAGAAAGTTCGCCATACACTTCGACTTCGTGCAGTGAATCTTTGGGAAATTGTTTCCTCGCCGCGAGAATCCCGAGTGCTATGGCGAGATCGTAGCGCCCGCCCGATTTTTTCATTTCGGCCGGGGCCAGGCTGACCGTAATACGTTGCTGCGGAAACTCGAAGCCGGAACTTATCAGCGCGCCACGAACACGGTCTTTGCTCTCTCGAACTGCCGTTTCAGCCATACCGACGATAGTAAAGGCCGGTAACCCGCCCGACAGGAATACCTCGATCGTCACTGGCGGTGCGCCGGTCCCGTACTGCGCGCGACAGTGAAGAATGGCTAAGCTCACGCTGACTACCCTCCATGGCAGGTTTCGTGTCCACTCTGTATCGCGCGCAGGGCGCGCTCCTACAGGTCTTTTTCGAGTTCCTTGAGCTTCGCCTCAAGGCTCTCCAGCTTTTCGCGTGTCCGACCCAAAACGGCTTCCTGCACTTCAAACTCTTCTCGCGTTACGAGATCCAGCTTGCTGATTCCCGATCGCAGCACACCGCGAAAATTCGTTTCCAGATCGTCGCGCATCGAACGCAAGCCCGCCGGGACCGATTCAGCCAGTCGTCTGGCCAGATTTTCTATTGAGTCGTCACCCATAGGCGATTGATACCTGAGCCACAGGCAAAACACCAGCGGCAAATACTGTGGTTCGCAGCAGAAAGCTCCCTTGCTCACCAATGTGGTGCGGATACGGGTTTTCACTGCACTCCTTTGGCGCAGCCGCTGCAAGGTCGATTTCACAAGCCATTGAGAAATAACATATTTTCTGAGTTGGCACACATCCTGCTCTATTACAGACCAACTGACCAAAAACCAGACCAGGGAGCATTCGTCAATGAACGTTAGAAAAACCGTGCTTATTGCACTCACACTATTTTCGGCCGGCGCCGCGCAGGCCGACGCAACGGCCAATCTCGGTTTCGCGAGCGACTACTACTACCGCGGCATTTTTCAGGCACCCAACTCGGTCAGCGCTGGTCTCGATTTCGAGGAAAACGGTTTCTATGCCGGAACCTGGACAGCCGATGTCAAAGACGGCCTCGAGGTCGATGGCTACTTCGGCTACGGCACCAGGCTTGGTGGTGTGGACTATAGCGTTGGCTACACCGGATATTTTTATACGGGTGACTTTGATGACACCTACCAGGAACTCAACCTCGGTGCCAGTCACGGGCCCGTACACCTCGACGTCGCATTCGGACAGTATGATAATTTCGCGGGCCCAACGCTGGACTACACCTACTACTCACTAACGGTGGAAAAAGCCGGCTTTTACGGCAAGTACGCCGGCTTCTGGCAGGATTTTGCGGGTGAATACTTCGAAGCGGGCTTTAGCACCACGATTGCCGAGGTAGACGTCGGCATCGCTGCCATCTTCGCCAACAAGGATCTTGTCGGATCGGCTGATGAATCTCTGGTCCTCAGCATCGGCAAGTCATTCGACCTGTAGTAAGGAGACTCCGGATGAAAATGATCACAGCGATAATCAAGCCCTTCAAACTCGATGACGTGCGAGAGGCTGTCGCGGATATCGGTATCCAGGGCATCACGGTCACAGAGGTCAAGGGCTTTGGCCGTCAGCGCGGCCATACCGAACTCTACCGTGGTGCCGAATACGTTGTCGACTTTTTGCCGAAGGCCAAGGTCGAACTGGCCGTGTCCGACGAGCTTGCCGAGCAGGTTGTCGAGGCAATCAGCGACGCAGCACGCACGGGCAAGATTGGCGACGGCAAGATTTTTGTCACCGAGCTTCAACAGGCCATCCGCATTCGCACCGGTGAGACCGGTAGCGAAGCCGTTTAAAGACTTCGCGGAGGAGATATTCATGGAAACAACTACACAGATCGCGGCGCAGGTAACTGAAGTTTCGTACGCACTCGATACCTTTTACTTTCTTGTCATGGGCGCGCTCGTGATGTGGATGGCCGCCGGTTTTACGATGTTAGAGTCCGGATTGGTTCGCGCCAAAAACACGGCCGAAATTTTGACCAAGAACGTCGGCCTGTATTCCATCGCCTGCATTATGTACATGCTTTGCGGCTACGCCATCATGTACCCGGGCGGATTCGCAGGCGGCGTTTTCGGCAGCCTCGCGACACTCGGAAGTGGATTGTTAAGCTCAAGTGACAATACCGCGGCCGATGTTATTGCCAGCGGTGGCGAGACTTATTACTCCACGCTGTCCGATTTCTTCTTTCAGGTTGTGTTCGTTGCGACGGCAATGTCGATTGTTTCCGGCGCAGTCGCCGAACGCATGAAACTTTGGTCGTTCTTCGCATTCTCCGTTGTTCTGACGGGGTTCATCTATCCGGTGCAGGGCTTCTGGAACTGGGGTAACGGATTCCTGAAGACCGGCGGCTTTCTCGATTTCGCGGGCTCCGGAACTGTGCACCTCTGTGGCGCCGCGGCGGCCCTGGCCGGTGTTGTCCTGCTCGGCGCCCGCAAGGGAAAATACGGCAGGAACGGCCAGGTCAATGCAATACCCGGCTGTAACCTGCCAATGGCAACCCTCGGCACATTGATTCTCTGGCTTGGCTGGTTCGGCTTTAACGGCGGCTCCGAGCTGAAAATCTCTGCTGTCGGTGAAGCCAATTCGGTAGCGCTGGTATTCGTCAATACCAATATGGCCGCTGCCGGAGGCCTGGCGGCAGCCTTGCTGTTGGCGCGAGCCTGGTTTGGCAAAGCCGATCTGACGATGGCGCTTAATGGTGCCCTGGCCGGGCTGGTTGCCATCACCGCTGAGCCACTGACACCGGAGCCTTATGCCGCCACCCTGATCGGTGCTGTCGGCGGCCTGCTGGTTGTGTGTTCGATCATCGGCCTCGACAAGTTGAAAATCGATGATCCGGTTGGTGCCATCTCGGTCCATGGCGTTGTCGGAATATGGGGCGTACTTGCCGTCTGTTTTACAAATCCGGCCGCAAGTTTTGTCACTCAGCTAATGGGGATCGGCTCGATTTTCGCCTGGGTCTTCGGCACCAGCTTCGCCGTATGGTACCTGTTGAAGAAGACTATCGGTATTCGGGTAACGGAGGAGGAAGAGTACGAGGGCGTCGATATCAGTGAGTGCGGCCTCGAAGCCTATCCCGAATTCAGTGCGGCCGAGTAAACATAAAGTTTAGCGGGATAAACGGGTTAATTTCTTCATTATCAGTTGTTTGGCGGGTCTTCGGACCCGCTTTTCATTGCAAAAAGCCATCTATGCCCGAATTTAGCTGTGAACAACATCACAACAAACCGGCGCAAGCCGTGCTCTAATTGCGACATGAAGATAAGACGACTGTTGACCGGCTTCGCCGCGCTCGCCATCACTGTCAGCACTGGCGCATACGCTGACGATATCTATAAGTGGATCGATGAGAACGGTAGCGTGCACTACGAAGACCGCCCGTCCGGTGAACCTTCCGAGGAGCGCCTGCAGTTATCCTACAATCGCACCAACAGCACGACGGTTAGTAATCGAGTGCAGGCCCGGCGCGACGCGACCGCTACCCGACAGGAAGCCAAAGACGAGGCAGCAGCGAAAAAACGTACGGCCGCCGAAGAACGCGCTGCGGCTGAAGATAAGCTTGAAAAATGTCAGACCTACCGCGCCAAGTTAAAGACCATGCTCGAATCGCGGCGCGTATATCGTGAGAACGAAGCCGGTGAGCGCACCTACCTGGACGAAGCTCAGCGAGCCGAAGCCCGCAGCAAAGCGGAAGAACTCATCGAGAAAACCTGCGGCAACTGATTTTCTGATGATGAGGCCTGGTACCTCACACTAGTTTAAGCACTGGCGCTACAATACGTGCTCACGTTTAAGGAGCGCCGGTTTGATCGCCGCCAAAGACCCCCATAACGACACGACTCAGGCATACCTGCCTGATTTCTGTGCGGCCACCACTTTATTCATCATCGTTCTCGTGGCCGAGCTGATTGCTATAGCGTTGACACTCGCATCGTACGGCCCCGATCAACAGTTTCTGATCGAACTTTCCAAAACCTCGTTCCTGATACTCTGGATCGCGTTGCTGGGCAGCGCCCTGATGTGCCAGCTCAAGGTTTTTCTGGAGAGCATTGGGCGAACCCGTGCCTTCATCATCGGTTTTGTTGTACTCGAAATAATGTGTCTTGTTGTTGCCGAAGCCGCCTGGCAGCTAACGCGGGTTTACGGCGAGTCGTTAATCATCGAAGACACACACGCGACCTTCATACTGCGCAGCTTCGCTATCAGTTCTATCGTTATCGCGCTTGCGATGCGCTATTTGTATATCTCCAGTGAATGGCGGCGCAGCATCGTGCTCGAAGCACAGGCACGAATCAGCGCTCTGCAGGCGTTGATACGACCACACTTTCTGTTCAACAGCATGAACACGATCGCCTCGCTAACGCGGACAGACCCTGCTCGCGCGGAGGAGGCCGTCGAAGACCTGTCCGATCTGTTGCGGGCCAACCTTGGTGGTGCCGCGAACAAGTCGTCTCTCAAACAGGAACTGGAGACAGCCGCCATCTACCAGCGCATCGAGAAACTACGACTGGGCGACCGGCTCGCGGTACGTTGGGATATTGCCGAACTTCCGATGCGGGCCCGCATCCCAAGCCTGACTATTCAGCCTCTGCTGGAGAACGCCATATACCATGGTATCGAGTTACTGCCGGATGGTGGCGAGGTCAGGGTTACAGGCAGCAAAGGCGATGATTACCTGGAGATCACGATCTCTAATCCTGTTGCGGTGGGTGAGAAGCGCAACACGGGTGGCAACAAGATGGCGATGTCAAATATTCAGCAACGATTCGAACTTGCTTATGGAGGCAAGGCAAACGTAGATGTCGACGATGACGGCGTTCAATTCACCGTGACGTTGCGCTTTCCGCTGGACGAGGGCGAAGCATGAAGGTGCTTGTCGTTGATGACGAACAGCCGGCTCGCGCCAGGCTCAGGCAATTACTCGACGACGAGGCTGACTACGAGTTTATCGGCGAAGCAGCGACCGGTGAGGATGCCGTAAGACTCTCGGTCGAGCTGCGCCCGGACATCGTGCTGCTCGATATACGCATGCCCGGCCTCGACGGCATTGAGACCGCGCACCACTTGAACGTCATGGACAACCCACCTGCGGTGATTTTCACGACCGCTTACGACCAATACGCGATCGACGCCTTTGACGCGCGTGCTGTCGGCTATATTCTAAAGCCCGTCCGCCGCTCACGACTGGCGGCCGCGTTAGAACAGGCATCACGGCTGGCTCCCGGCACACTGACAGCTGTTGCCACAGAGGCCAATATGGCGGTAGCGAGAAAGCACGTCTGCGCGCGGGCGCACGGAGAGCTGCGCCTGATTCGGGTCACGGATATCTGCTGTTTTCGCGCGGAGCAGAAATATATCACTGTCGATCACAGCAACGGTCAGGATCTGATCGATGAATCATTAAAGACGCTCGCCGAGGAATTCAGCGACAATTTCGTGCGCATCCATCGCAGCGCCCTGGTAGCCATACGATGCATTGCCCGAATCGAGAAAACCACGGACGGGAAAAGTCGCGTTGTTCTGCGCGACAACTCGCAAGTCGATGACAAAGAGCTGATAATCAGTCGCCGGCACTTGGCGGAAGTCCGCCGACGTCTGAAAGGATAGACCAATTGAAAATTCGTATCGCAACCCGCAAGAGTGCCCTCGCACTTTGGCAGGCGAAGCACGTCGCTGCCCTGCTGCAACAGCTGCCCGAGGTATCCGCAACCGAACTACTTCCCATGTCCACTAAAGGCGACGAAATTCTCGATCGCAGCCTGCAGAAAATCGGCGGCAAGGGCCTGTTCATCAAGGAACTTGAGAATGCCATGCAAAATGGGGCGGCGGATATCGCCGTACACTCGATGAAGGATGTCCCGGCCGAGATGCCTGACGGGTTTTGCCTCGCCGCCACCCTGGCGCGAGCAAACCACAGGGACGCGCTTGTCGCTGACGGCGGCAGACAGCTCGACGACCTGCCACAAAACGCCCGCATCGGAAGTTCAAGTCTGCGCCGTCAGGCACAGCTCAAGATGCTGCGCCCCGATCTGCACATCGAAGCTTTGCGAGGCAACGTGAACACGCGGCTCGCAAAGCTTGAGAACGGCGACTACGCTGCGATCATTCTCGCGGCCGCGGGTCTTGAGCGACTTGAGCTCGACCATCATATAAGCCATCAGTTTTCGCCGGACGAAATGCTACCGGCCGCGGCACAAGGTGTTCTTGGCATTGAGTGTTTGGAGAACAATACCGAACTCTGCGCCGTCCTCGGCAAGCTAAGCGACCCCACCACAGTTCAGACGACGACGGCAGAACGAACCATAGCCCGAGTGCTGGAAGCCAGCTGCCAGTCTCCGGTCGCAGCGTTCGCGACGATTGATAATGGCGTGCTTACGTTGACCGCGCTGGTCGCACATCCAGATGGGTCACCGTCCATCAAGGAAACTGTTTCCGGTGATGCAACGGCTGCAGAGCAGCTTGGATCGACCCTGGCGGCCCGTCTGCTCGAAAATGGGGCGCGCGAGCTACTGGATTCGATTGAGGCACTGAATGAATGATGTCCCATCCTCCCCGTTAGCGGGGGTTGGCGTTCTGGTCACTCGGCCACGTACGCAGGCCGCCGAACTCGTTGCGGCGATTGAGGACAAAGGTGGCGACGCGATTTGCTTTCCGGTCATCGAAATCGTACCGCGAGACGACGTAGCTGTTGCAGCCGATGCCGCTGCACTGCCGCAGCCTGATATTGCCATTTTCGTTAGCCGCAATGCGGTTGCCTACGGCTTGTCGCACGCCGCCGGTGTTGCAAAAGCTGCCATTGGCCCTGCTACAGCGGCCGCCATTCGGTCTGCCGGCCAGAATGTTGAGATCGAGTCGAGCCAGGGATACAACAGCGAAAGTCTGCTGGCGGAGCCCGCACTGCTTGATGTCGTTGGCAAGCAAGTGCGCATCATCCGCGGTGGTGATGGCAGTGGAGGACAAGGTCGGGAGTTGTTGGCCGATACGCTTCGCGAACGTGGCGCGATCATAAGTTATCTGTCCGTCTATGGGCGCGGTCTCCCCGCAATCAGTCCTGACTTGCTGGTCGAGGTGGAAACAGCCTGGCGTGGCGGAAAAATTAGCGCGATAACGGTGATGAGCATCGAGACGCTGAACAATCTTGCTGCTCTGCTGCCACAATGGTGTGCCGGGCAAATGCGAAAAGTGCCACTGGTGACACCAACGGCACGTGTGATAAAAGAGGTGCTTGATCGCTACCCTGCATCCCGGCCGATATTGGCAACCGGACCACAGGCGACCGAAATGGTTGAGGCGATTATTGCAGTGCACAAGACCGACCCTGGACCAGCACAATGAGCGACGACCAAAACGATATTCAAACAAGCGAAGACGCCGAGTTCGGCGTCGAGGATAGCAGGCCGCCCGAGAAGGTCGCGCGCAGCAACGCAGTCGCATGGCTGGCGCTACTCCTTGCTGCCATTGCTTTGGCAACCGTGTGCTATACCGTATTCAAAGACTGGCGCACGGCCGATGATTCCAGTGCGCTTGACAATCTCGCCAGCATCAAGAGCCTCACCCGGCGCGCAGACGAGACTGACGACACGCTGGCCACACTCGATTCACGGCTCGGTCAGATTACGCACCCCAACTACAGCGACGATATCGATGCCGTGCGACGTGACGTTGAGGAACAGCTTCAGCTACTCAATTCACTGCCATCACGCATGTCGACCATCGAAGACTCAGTCGCTTCCCTGGCTGGAATTTCAGTCGGTGCCCGCGAGACATTCTTACTGGCTGAGGCGGAGTATTATTTGCAAATCGCCAATGCTCAGCTGCAACTTGCGAATAATCCGCAGCTGGCTTCTCTGGCGCTTGGCATGGCGGATGAACGGGTGACGCAACTATCGGATCCGGGATTGACCACCGTACGCCGTGCCATTTCAGATGAGCTCGCGGCACTCGAGCTCATGAAGAAACCGGATCTCGAAGGGGCGACGTTGACACTGGCCAGCCTTGCCCGGGTCGTTGAGTCGCTGCCGCTCGCCAGCGCGACACAAGAAGAGAGTGTCATTGACGCTGAACAGGGCACTATCGATCGGGCCTGGGGCTCGCTAAAGGACGCTATGTCCGGTCTTGTCAAAGTTACCCCACCCGATCAGGCCAGGCTGGCCCTCGTGACGCCGGATGCCGAGTACTTGCTGCGCAATAATATTGCGCTACAACTTCAAACCGCACGACTGGCCCTGCTGCGAGGCGAGCAAGCGATATTCGAGCAGACACTTGACGACACCAGTGCACTGCTTGAAACGTATTTTGATACGAATAGTGAACAGGTCACGAGCGCACAGCAGACTATCAATGAAGTACGCGAAGGAGTATTTGCCGCCTCGGCACCGGACATTTCCGAGTCGCTGCGTTTGCTGCGCCAATTCCGTAGCTTGCGTGAGACGAGCGGGTGAAGATCGGTATCATCATTGTACTCGCGCTATTCGGAAGCGCGTTCGCTGCACATTTTCTGCTCTCTGACCCCGGCTATGTCATCATTAACTTTCGCGGCTATCGGGTCGAAATGTCGGTGCCGGTGCTGGCACTTATGACGGCAGCGCTATTCGCCGGTATCTGGCTTATCCGTAAGATCATCATCGCACCACGCCGTATCGGCCAGGCGGCGGGTCGTTATCGCTCTGCACGATCGGGACAGAAAATGACGCGTGGTATGATCGAAGTCGCCGAAGGTAATTTTGCGCGTGGCGAACGGATGTTGGCGCGTGCTGCCAGCACCAGTGACTCACCGTTGTTCAACTATCTGCAAGCCGCCCGTGCCGCCCACTTACAGGGTCGCAACGACCGGCGTGACGATTGGTTGAAGCTCGCCTACCAGGAAATTCCGGAAGCGGCCAATGCCGTGTTACTGACGCAAGCCGAGTTTCAGCTCGACCAGGGACAACATGAACAGGCGCTCGCAACCCTGCGACGTCTGGACGAAAACTCGAAAGACCATGCGCATGCGCTGGCACTCATGGGGCGCTTGTATTTTCAGCTGGAAGACTGGTCTGCACTGCGGGAATTACTACCACGGATCAGGAAAAACGCCCGGATCAAACCCGAGACGCTGGCTGCGTGGACCGTACGCATTCACCAGGAAGAACTCGATAAAACGGCAGACGGCGACGCACTCCTGCTTGCCTGGAAAGAAGTACCGAAAGCCTGTAAATCCGATATTTCCCTGCTGGAGTCCTATTACAAAGGACTTATGAGAGCCGGGCTGCACGAAAAAGCCGAAAAGGAAATTGCAGCAGCGCTGAAATCAAATTGGCGTGGCCCGCTGGTGCGACTGTTCGGACTTGTCGAAGGCACTGATGCCAGCAAGCAACTAAAACGGGCGGAAGGCTGGCTTGCCAACCACGGTGAAGATCCGGACCTGCTGCTGACAGCTGCGAGGCTTTGTCTGCGCAATGAACTCTGGGGAAAAGCCAGGAGCTACCTCGAAACGGTCATCAGCCTGAGACCGAGCCCGGAGGTTTACCAGGAATACGGGGCACTCTTAAACCAGCTGGGCGAGGCCGATGCAGCGGCGGAGGCCTACAAAGAGGGCCTCGTCATGGTTGCCGGGAACAATCTACCCGCGATCGAATACAACCCCCCCCCGTAGGAGCGCGTCCCACGCGCGACCCCTCATTACGATCATCGCACACGTCGGACGAGAGACTGCTTACTGGAATGGCTCGCTACGCTGCGCTTTATTTCCTGTAAACAGTTTCTCGTCCGCCGCCTGCTGACATCGGTGGTGAGATTGGGCGGGCTCGCGCGTGAGACGCGCTCCTCCGGCCCTTACACCTGGCTGCGCTTGCTCTTCAGCCAGGCGGTGAGTGGTTCCCACTCATCCCAGTCGGGCCACGCCAGATATTCCGGCAGCTCGAAGATACCGAGGCCACGCGTGTAAGCACGCACGTAGTTCTGTGCTTCGCGCAATGCTGCGACGTAAGGTACACGAGCTTTGGTCAGGTACTCGTCGAGATCATCGAAAATGAGTGTGTTGTCACGCACACGATTCGCAACTGCCGCGATTTTCGCCTGCTTTTTGGCAACTTTCGCGACTCCCTTGAGCTCCTCGAGAAAAGTCGTCGTTGCCTGCATATCAATGGTCGATGGCAGTACCGGAACAACGATCGTTTCGGCGTGCTTTACGAGATCGGTCAACTCTGCCCCATGCGAACGAGCCGGAGCATCGATGACGAGAATATCCGCATTCCGCGGTACGTGTCTGAGACCGCCTTCAAAACCGGCAACGCCCGTGATGACTGCGCGATTTTCCGGGCGTCTTTCAAGCCAGTCGAGACTTGAACGCTGCGGATCGTAGTCGGCCAGGGCGACATCAGCGCCCTCGGTCGCAAAATAGGATGCTATGTTTGTTGCGAGGGTGCTCTTACCGCAGCCGCCTTTCGCATTCAGTACCATTATGTGCCGCATGTCGCTCTCCAAGGGCAATTTGTTAGTTTGTTTGGCAGTTTATGTAAACTACAGCGGCGGGATTATAAAGTCCATTGAGGACAATTGCGACGAAAAACCATTGCACGTTCCCTACTCAAAAATGCACGGCACCGGTAATTTGATTCTGGTGGTCGACCAACGCACGGGCAACTTGCCGCCGCCTGGCAGTGAAATGATCCGAAAGCTGGGCGATGAGCGCTCAGGACCTGGCTTTGATCAGATGATGTGGGTCAGCCTGGCCGACGATGCGTCCTGCATCGCCAGCTATCGGGTATTTAACGCCGACGGCTCCGAGGTGGAGCAGTGCGGCAACGGTGTACGCTGTGTCGCAAGATATTTGGCGGCTATTGAAGACAACGGCGCTCAATTTTCACTGCAAAGTCCTGCTGGCCCGATTGTAGCTCGCGTGCCCGGGAATGGCCTTGTAAGCGTCAGTATGGGGAAGCCGGAATTCGAGCCGGCATGTATTCCATTTTCCGCTGCGTCGACCGCCGTATCCTATCCACTCCTCGTCGCTGACCAGGAAATCGAAATCAGTGCTGTTTCCATGGGTAATCCGCATGCCGTCTTGCGGGTGGCTGATGTCAGTGCCGCACCCGTCGCCGAACTCGGCGCGGAGATTGGGCGTCATGAGCGCTTTCCGGAATTGACCAATGTTGGATTCATGCACTGCACTGGCCGGCAAAATATTGAGCTCAGGGTCTATGAGCGTGGTGTCGGGGAAACTGCAGCCTGCGGCACCGGTGCCTGCGCAGCAGTGGTCTCTGGTCAACGACTCGGTTTGCTGGACGAAGAGGTCAGCGTGCATCTGCCCGGCGGCGAAGTCGTGGTAAGCTGGCAGGGCGGCGATGCTCCAGTCTGGCTCGAGGGCGACGCCGAATTGATCAACGAAGGAATGATGGATCTATAGGAATGGGCGAACTATGAGCACGCGACCGGAAGTCGACTACATTGACGAAGAATTATCAGAGCAGGCCATCCACGATTATCTGGCCACACATCCGGACTTTTTTGAAAACCATGCGAATCTCCTGAACTCCCTCCATTTGCCGCACGCCACGGGAGGCGCCGTATCGCTGGTCGAGCGCCAGGTGTCCGTATTGCGGCAGAAAGATCTCAAGCTCGAGAAGCAACTCAAGGAATTGATCGAGGTGGCGCGCGCCAACGACCTGCTGGTCGCCAAGATCCACGAATTGACGATGCAGTTGCTGGCTACCACCGATCTGAAGACGACGATCATTGCTCTTGAAGAAGGTATGCGCAGCGGTTTTGATGCCGATCATGCAGTACTTGTCATCTTCGGCGATCCGGACGCATTCGATGATATCGATGCCGGACGTTTCTTTCGTGTCACCGAAAAAAAATCCGGGGCACTCGATCCGTTCAAGACCTTTCTGGATGCCAACACCGCACGTTGTGGCCAGATTCGGGACGCACAGCGGGACTTTCTTTTTATGGATGCTGCCGGGGAGATTGGTTCGGCAGCATTGGTACCGCTCAACAACGATACCGAGATCGGTTTTCTCGCCATTGGCAGTGCCGATGCGAAACGTTTCCACCCCGGCATGAGCATCGATTTCCTGACGCGTCTTGGCGATCTCGTCGCGGGTGCCCTGAGACGTTATTAGGCAGCGCTGTGAACAACGCGGGCTGGATCGGCAAATTCATTCGACACCTCGAATTCGAACGCCGCTTATCGCCGCAAACCTGCAAGAGCTATCGCCGTGACCTTGAGGCACTGCTCGCCTTTCGTGAATACTCCGGCGTGGATTCCTGGGGCGGCATGGACAGTGAGCATTTTCGGGCCTTTTCCGCGTCCTGCTATCGCAAGGGCTTGAGCGCGAGAAGTATTCAGCGCCGCCTGTCTGCCTGCCGCACATTCTTCCGTTATCTGATCCGTGAAAAACACGTCGACAAAAACCCAATCACGGACGTATCGGCGCCAAAAGGCAAGAAACGGCTGCCAGGGAATCTCGATGCCGACCGCATGGCACACTTGCTCGACATTCCCGGTAAGGGTCCACTTGTCGATCGCGACCGCGCAATTCTCGAACTCTTGTACTCGTCCGGCCTGCGGCTGTCCGAACTCACCGACCTGGATTGCCGTGACGTGGATATGCAGGGCGCGATGGTCCACGTGACGGGCAAGGGCAATAAGGACCGTATCGTCCCCGTCGGCCGAAAAGCGCTGCAGGCACTACGGCAATGGGACCAATCGCGGGTGCAACTCGCGAACGCCGAAGAACTGGCGTTATTCGTGAGCAACAGGGGAACGCGTATCAGCCCGCGTAACGTGCAGGCCCGGGTTACTCACTGGGCACGGCTCCAGGGCATCGACACAAATGTCTACCCGCACCTGTTCCGTCACTCCTTCGCGACCCACCTGCTGGAATCGAGTCATGATTTACGCGGTGTACAGGAGCTTTTGGGCCACGCCAACATCTCGACGACGCAGGTCTATACGCACCTTGATTTCCAGCATCTGGCCCAGATATACGACCAGACGCATCCCCGGGCGCGCAAAAAAGACTAGTCAATAGCGCACTACAGGAAGAACACCATGGAACAATTTCGAGGGACGACCATTGTCTCGGTCCGTCGCAATGGCAAAGTAGCCATCGCCGGCGATGGCCAGGTGAGCATGGGCAACACCATTATGAAGGGCAATGCCCGCAAGGTCCGGCAACTGGCCGGTGGCCGGGTTATCGCTGGGTTTGCCGGTGGCACAGCCGACGCATTCACACTGTTCGAGTTGTTCGAGAGCAAGCTTGAGCAATACGGCAACCTCACCCGGGCTGCTATCGAGCTGGCCAAGGAGTGGCGCATGGATCGCCGTCTGCGACGCCTGGAAGCGCTGCTTTGCGTAGCAGATACCGAGGCCTCATTCATTATCTCGGGCAACGGCGATGTCATCGAGCCCGAAAACGACCTGATGGCCATCGGTTCCGGTGGGCCATACGCGCAAGCTGCCGCCCTCGCCCTGCTGCGCAACACCGATCTCGAAGCGAAGGACATCGTAGAGAAAGCCCTGCTGATCGCCGGCGACATCTGCGTCTTCACCAACCAGAACATCATTATCGAACAACTACCGTAGGAGCGCGCCACGCGCGCGACAGCAAAATGTCACAAATGACTCCAAGAGAAATCGTCCAGGAACTGGACAAGCACATCGTCGGCCAGGATGACGCCAAACGTGCCGTCGCAATTGCACTTCGCAATCGCTGGCGACGCGTGCAGGTGGATGAGCCACTACGCAGCGAGATAACGCCAAAAAACATTCTCATGATCGGTCCGACAGGTGTCGGCAAGACTGAAATCTCACGCCGGCTTGCGCGACTGGCGCGAGCACCTTTTATTAAGGTTGAAGCGACGAAGTTCACCGAGGTCGGTTACGTTGGCCGTGAGGTCGACAGCATCGTTCGCGACCTGATGGACGTTTCCATCAAAATGCTGCGCGAAGATGCCATGACGAAAGTCAGGCACCGGGCCGAAGATGCGGCTGAAGAACGGGTCCTCGATGCGCTGTTACCACCCCCATCGCCCGGTGTTGGCTTCACCGCCGATGCCGAACCCGCCGATAGCGACACTCGCCAGAAATTTCGCAAAATGCTGCGTGAAGGCAAACTCGACGACAAGGAAATTGAAATCGAAATTCAGGCCTTGCCTGTCGGTGTCGAGATCATGGCACCGCCTGGCATGGAAGAGATGACCAGCCAGCTGCAGGGGATGTTCCAGAACCTTGGCAACAACCGTAGCCAGACCCGCAAGCTCAAGGTCAAAGAGGCGTTTCGCCATCTGGCCGACGAAGAAGCGGCGAAGATGCAGGATGAGGAAGAACTCAAGACTCAGGCGCTGCAAGCAGCCGAGCAGCACGGCATCGTTTTCCTCGATGAACTCGACAAGGTTACTCGTAGTTCGGGCACGCAGGGAGCAGACGTTTCGCGCGAAGGGGTACAAAGAGACCTGCTGCCGCTGGTTGAGGGATCTACTGTCAACACCAAGTACGGTATGGTCAAGACAGACCACATTTTATTTATCGCCTCGGGTGCCTTCCACGTCTCCAAGCCCTCGGACCTGATTCCTGAACTTCAGGGGCGATTTCCGATCCGCGTCGAACTGAAGTCACTGACGACCGAGGACTTTGTCCGCATTCTGACCGAGCCCGACGCATCGCTGACTTCGCAGTACAGTGCGCTATTGGACACAGAGACAGTACAGCTCGAGTTCGCTGAGAGCGGCGTGCGACGTATCGCCGAAGTAGCCTTCCAGGTTAATGAAAATACCGAAAATATCGGCGCGCGACGCCTGCACACAGTGATGGAGCGCCTCCTCGAGACGATTTCATTCGAGGCCTCAGACAAGAGCGGTGCAAAGTTGACCGTGGATGCCGGCTACGTCAACGACCACCTGGCGGAGCTGGCAAAGGACGAAGACCTGAGCCGCTACATACTGTAGGAGCGCGCCCGGCGCTCGATATAAGGTCACTGTCACCTTAATTCCCTCCATCGATGTCCGCAGGCGGCGGGCGGGCTCCTACTGGCTACGTACCTACCGCACAGGTATCCTCTCGTCATGACTTCACCGACCGACAGCACAACCCACTTCGGCTTCAAGACGGTCTCGACTGACGACAAGGCTGGTTTGGTGCGTGGTGTATTCGATTCCGTCGCCAACCGCTACGATCTCATGAACGACCTGATGTCGGCCGGCCTGCATCGTTTGTGGAAGCGCTATACGATCGACCAGGCCGCCCTTAGACCTGGAAATACTGTGCTGGATCTTGCCGGCGGAACCGGTGACCTTGCTCGTTCATTCGCGCGCAAAGTTGGCAGAGACGGTCATGTCATCCTCGCCGACATCAATGCCGCGATGCTCAAACAGGGCCGCCGCCGCCTGGTGGATGCGGGTGTTGCCGGCAATGTTGGTATAGCTCAGGTCGACGCACAGAATCTGCCGTTTGAAAATTCCACGTTTGATTGCATTACGATGGCCTTCGGCCTTCGCAATGTTACGGACAAGGACGCGGCGCTCACATCGATGCTCCGTGTCCTGAAGCCGGGTGGCAAGGCAATGATTCTGGAGTTTTCGGCACCTAACAAAGCCATCAAGCCTGCCTACGATCTGTACTCTTTCAAAGTATTGCCAACGCTCGGGAAATTCATCGCCGACGACGCCGACAGCTACCAGTACCTGGCGGAATCCATCCGCATGCATCCCGATCAGGAAACGCTCAAGTCGATGATGGAGAACACCGGTTTTGAACGCTGTCGCTTTCACAATTTGGCTGCGGGAATTGTCGCGCTTCATATTGGCTACCGGATCTGACTCTCAATGAATGCTCTTCAAGCCGTGTTGCGACCGGTCGCAAAACTACTCAACCGAAACATTTGTGAATCCACGCCGGCGCGGGAACTCTGTGCAACGCTGTCCGGGACTGTCATTGCCGTTTGCGTTACTGACACGGCATTGGCCGCGTATTTCCTCATCGAGGACGAGGCATTGGATATCGTCATGTCCACAACAACGGACCCGGACGTAATTATCAGCGGCTCATTAATCACGCTGGCAAAAATGGCCGGGCGGTCCGGTACGACTGCAATACGTGATGGCTCGCTGCATCTATCGGGCGACGCCGAATTAGCGGGGCAGTTCCAGAAACTGCTGTCCTGTGCCAAACCCGATATCGAAGAAGAACTTTCCGGCATTGTTGGCGACGTCGCCGCACACCGCTTGGGTCAGTTTGCCCGCGGCCTCGGGCGTTGGGGACGTGAGGCGCGCAGAACCATGGGTGCGAATATTCGTGAATACCTGCAAGAAGAAAACCGTGACACCCCAAGTCGGTACGAGCTCGATAAATTTAATGCGGAGGTCAGCGCGCTGCGTGATGATGTCGACCGCATCGAGGCCCGACTGAAGCGGTTACAGGACATCAATTAGCATGGCGCGTCGCAATACGATCTTTCGCATGATTACCATCCAGCGCGTACTGATCAAGTACAGCCTGGACGATGTCATCAAAGAGACTCACCTGCTGCGGCCTTTACGCTTTCTTTTCTATCTGGTACCGCGACGCCGTGATCGCTCGGCACCGATTGGTGAAAGAGTTCGACTCGCGCTCGAAGAACTCGGGCCAATATTCGTCAAGTTCGGACAGGCCATTTCTACACGCCGCGACCTGCTGCCGCCGGACGTTGCGGACGAACTTGCCAAACTGCAGGATGCCGTGCCACCGTTCCCGGCCGATCAGGCCGTTGCGATTATCGAAGGTGCCTACGATGGCAGGACGGTCGACGATGTGTTCGAGCGTTTCGACATCGAACCATTGGCTGCGGCGTCGATAGCCCAGGTGCACACGGCGAAACTGAAGGCGGGACATGACGTCATTGTTAAAGTTTTACGCCCCGGCGTGCAGGAGCAAATTGAAAGTGACCTCGCCGTTTTGCGCGTACTTGCCGGCCTGGCGGACCGTTACTGGGAGCACGGTAAAAGACTGAAACCACTGGAAATAGTTGACGAGTACGAAGATACGATTCTTGATGAACTGGATCTCATGCGTGAGGCCGCGAATTCGGCACAGTTAAAGCGAAACTTTCAGGACTCCCAGATGCTGTATGTGCCGGATATTTACTGGGACTACTGCCGGCCCGAGGTGCTCGTCCAGGAACGCATCTACGGCACACCGATCAGCGACATGGAAACCCTGCGCCAGGCTGGCACTAATATCCAGGTGCTTGCCGAAAACGGTGTTGAAATATTTTTCACACAGGTATTTCGCCACAACTTCTTTCACGCCGACATGCACCCGGGCAATATTTTCGTCATCACGACAGATCCGTCGCGGCCGAAATATGCTGCTGTCGATTTCGGCATTGTTGGCACGCTGAGCCCGGAAGATCAGCGCTACCTTGCCGAGAATTTTCTAGCGTTTTTCGACCGTGATTACCATCGTATTGCGAAGCTGCACCTCGATAGCGGTTGGGTACCAGCCAACACCCGTGTCGATCAACTTGAAACCGCCATTCGCACCGTGTGTGAACCCATCTTCAACAAGCCGCTGGCGGAGATATCGTTCGCTCAGGTATTGATGCGCCTGTTCCGTGTTGCACAGCGCTTCGACGTCGAAATTCAGCCGCAGATGATTCTGTTACACAAAACCTTATTCAATATCGAGGGCCTCGGCCGGCAACTTTACCCACAACTCGATTTATGGAAAACCGCCCACCCTGTACTCAAGCGCTGGATGGACGAGCAGGTTGGTGGTCGGGCATTGCTAAAAGACCTGCGACAAAATCTGCCGCAGTTTCGCGATGCGATGCGTGAGCTCCCGGGCATCATCCACCATCTTGGTGAGCAGGCTGCCGAAGGGCGCATCAAGTTGAATTTGCAGTCGCCTGAATTGCGCCTGATTCGTGAACAGCTGGCTGAACAACAGCGGCAGAGGTACTGGCTGGCCACCGCTGCTACGGCGATCATTTCGGGAGTGCTGGTCATGACCCTGGGTTCGCTGCCCGCGCTCGCATGGGCCTTGCTCGCGGCCGGTGGTATCGCCGCTTTCGCGGCACGACCCTGACCGGCTCGTGTTTGCCGTGAGACATTGAAAACACTCGCTCGCTGCATACTTTGGCTTGGTGGCTGGAAAGCCATCGGCACAATACCTGCTGAGCCCAAGGCAGTGATAATCGCGGTGCCGCACACCTCGAACTGGGATGGCTTCTGGGCACTAAGCTACAAGACAGCCATCGGCCTGGATGTCAGGTTTTTCGCCAAGCATTCGTTGTTCTGGTTTCCTCTCCGCGCAATACTCCGCGGCCTGGGCGGTATTCCTGTTGATCGAAGCCGGGCAGTATCAGCCGTGTCACAGGCCGTCGCAATGTTCGATGCCGCGGACAGCTTCTATCTCGGCCTGGCACCGGAAGGGACGCGCGACCTGCGTGATGCCTGGAAAACCGGTTTCTATCGTATCGCCGAGGCGGCCAATGTGCCCGTCTATTTCGGCTTGATCGATTATGGGCATAAGCGTATTGGCATAGCCGACCGGCTCGAACTAACGGGCGACGCCAGTGCCGATATTAAGAAATGCGCCGAGTTTTACCGTGACGTCGAAGGCCGCTGGCCCGAGAAAATGACGCCGATTCGATTCGCTGAATAAGAAAGGCCGCCCGAAGGCGGCCTCGCGATCGTGATTCATAGCGCTATTAAAGTCATTGATAGCGAAAATTAACCTCAAGACCTAACTGGCGGCCCGGCTTCATCGGACCCGCTGTCCAGAGTCCCGCAATCGAAGTCAGGTTGCCCCAACTGGCCTCATCTCCAAGGTTCTTGCCGTACAGCGAAACGCTCCACTTATCGCCCGCCGAATACCAGTTGATGCTTGCGTTGGTACGACGCTGACTGTCAAAGAACTGGGTATTGGAATCGTTATATGGATGCCGTTCACGATAGCTGGTATTCGCCATGAGGTTGACCAAGCCGGCGCCCACTGGAATGTCCCAGGAAAAACCGACGCTGTAATTTGACGGTGCCAGGCGCGGTAAATCCTTGCCGATGAGCACTTCGTTGGGACCCAACGCACCGAGTTGCCGCAGCGTCGCCTGGAACGCCGGTACGAAGGGATTGAAATTATCGTACTTACCGTCTTGCCAGCCATAGGATAGATTCAC
>Ga0114931_10002431_pt1 | contig 23697 bp, 17 predicted proteins | sample 2SBtaG_FD_89579 | JGI IMG/M metagenome (GOLD analysis project Ga0114931, IMG submission 89579) | Deep subsurface microbial communities from Kolumbo volcano to uncover new lineages of life (NeLLi) - 2SBTROV14_V59a metaG | ecosystem: Environmental > Aquatic > Marine > Volcanic | place: Kolumbo... | reverse complement strand
TGGCGGTGCGGGCGCTCCGGCCCCGGACCGCACGCCCGCGGGCCGGAGGACGGGCCGGCGCCGGGAGCGAACGGCCGCGCCCATCTCGCTACAGTGTGCCCGGACCCCGATCGATGAACGACCACGAAGCGCAACCCGAGATCGAACAGAAGAGGCACACGACGCGGCTTCGCTGCGTGGTGCCGGCGGGCCGCTGTGCCCGCGCGCGCGCGGTCCGCCTCCCGGCTGCAAGGCGAGCGGCTTGAGGGACGAAGACTCACCGGTCCGGGTGTCCGACGAGCTGCTCACGCTGTTCCGCAGCGCCAGCCGCGACGAGAACCCGATCCATCACTCGGCCGAGGTCGCTCGCAGGACGCCCTGGGGGCGGCCCATCGGCTTCGGGATGCTCGGGGCCCTTCGACTGCTGGCGGCCCTCCCCCCGAGGCCGGATCGCATGCTGGCCGAACTGCGTTGCGACTTTCCGCACCCGCTGTTTCCCGGAATCGACCATCGCGTGGAAGTCCGCCGGGACGAGGACGACCGGATCTCGGTTCGCCTCCACGAGGGACGACGCGTGGTCTGCCGGCTCCGGGCCCGCTTCGTGGAACGAAGGCTGGAGCCGGTGGATCCGTCCGGCCCTCTCGATCCGCGCGCCGCGGCGAGGTCGTGGCCGCGCGGATCGTTCGAGCGGCCGGTCGCGCTCGAGGGGACCTGGGCGCCGCGAGCTGCGCCCTTCGAGGCGCTCGCCGCGCACCTCGGCCTCGACGCTCGGGGGGTCCCGGCGGCCCAGGCGGAGGCCCTCGTCGCGATGAGCCATCTGGTCGGAATGGAGCTGCCAGGGCGCGGCGCGCTGTTCTCGCGGCTCGCCCTCACGTTCCCGGTGCCCTGCCCGGTCGGGTCGCCGGGCCTCCACTGGCGCGTCGCTGCGGGCCCGATCGACGAGCGGCTCGGGCTCCTGACGATTCCGCTCTCGGTCGGAAAGGGTTCCGCACCCGTCGCCCAGGGCGAAGCACGCGCATTCGTCGCCGCAAACGAGCCACAGGAGCGCCGGACGGAGCCGAGCGCTGCGGAGTCCTGGTCGGGGAAGACCGCGGTCGTGGTCGGCGCCAGCCGCGGGCTGGGCGCGGAGTTGGCGCGGGCGTTGGCCTTCGGCGGAGCGGACGTGACCGCGACCTATCATCGCAGCACCGCCGCGGCCGAGGCGCTGGCCGCTTCTTGCGCGGATGCACCGGGGAGGCTCGTCTGCCTGCAGGGAGACGCCGCCGATCCCGACTGGTGCGCGGGCGCCGCGGGCCTCGGAGACCAGCCGGTCGATCTCCTGATCTGCAGCGCGTGCCCGCCACTGCTGCCGCTGTGGATCGAACCCGAAGCAGTCGGGCGGATCGGCGAACACGTGCGCGACGCGACGAACCTCGTTGCAGCGCCCCTTGCGGCCTGGCTACCGCGCATGCGGAGCCGGGGGCTCGTCGTCGCACTCTCGTCCAACGCGCTCGACGATCCGGTCGACGACTGGCCCCACTACGCGGCGGCCAAGGGCGCGATCGAAGCCCTGCTGGAAGTCGGCGCGCGCGAGTACCCGGAGCTGCGCTTTCGGGCCGCGCGACTCCCGCGGCTGAAGACCGACCTGACGCGTACGCCACTCGGTGACCTGACCGCGATCGAACCCGCGCGAGTTGCGTCGGAATTGCTCACCCGGCTCACCGATGCTGCCGATGGCCCGGGCCCGACCGTCATTCGGATGTAATGGATCGGGTATTCCACCAATGTTCGCATGGTAGACTCGCCGGATTCCGGAGGTCCCGTGCACGATTCCAGGGAACGCCCGACCGCGCTGCGAGCGATGTCGTCGCTCATCGCGGTGGGCTTCTGCGTGATCGCGCTCGCCGAACTCGGGATCGGCCGGCCGGACTGGCTGCTGCGAGCGGTACCTCGGGGTGACCTCTCGCTGTTGTCGTTCGCGCTCGACGAAGCGGTGGTGGAACCGAATCCGGATGCACGGATCCTGATCCTCGGCACCTCGCGCGCTCGCGGTGCGTTCCTCCCCACCGTGATGGAGTCCGAACTCGGTCTGGAGCGTGGCCAGGTCGTGAACCTCGCGATCGGGGGCGTACACGTCCAGGAGAGCGCCTGGCTCTACGATCAGGCGAGGAAGACCCTGTCGCATGCCCGGACACTCGTTCTCCAGGTCGATCCCTTCTCGTTCTCGGGTTCCCGCCCGATCACGGACCGCCAGTGCGAGTGGATGTCGTGGAGCGATCGCGCCGCCCTGGGCGGCCTCCGGGCCGCGCAGGCGTTTGCGTGCGGCGTCTTCCAGCTCCAGCACCGGCGACCACTGCTGCGCTGGTGGATCACCACCTGGCTCGGCAAACACCGCGCGCCCGCGCAGGTCGAACTCGACCGCTACGGCCGGGCCGCGATGGTCCGGATCGCCGACGACCACGTTCCCGAGGAGTTCTCGCCGGAGAGATTCCGGTATTGGCTGGACTACTACTATCGCGGCTTCGTCTGGTCTCCCGTGTACGAGCGCCACTTCCTCGATCTGGTGCGGCTGGCACGCGCCGACGGCCTCGAGGTCATCGTCGTCCATCTGCCCGTCGTGCCCGGGTATCTGGACGCGGCGCGCGCATTGCCGGGTCGACCCTACCAGCAGTTCGAGGAGCGCCTTCCGGCGCTGGTCGACGGATTGGCTCGCGTCCAGATCTGGGAGCGGCCCGAGGAACTCGGGCTGCGGTTTCGCGACTTCCGCGACTGGGGACACCTGAACACGCCCGGGGCCGAACGCCTTTCCGTCGCGTTCTCTGCGTGGATGAAGGGAGGTGCGTCGTGACGAGCCCGGACCTCGAGACCGCCGAGCAGCACCTGACGCTCGACGTCAGCGCGCGCAAGAGCGCGTTCCGCGACTTCCGCCGAGCCCTGCGCGCGGTGGCCCGGGATCCGGGGCCGGACGAGGCGACCCGGCTGGCGCTGCGCGCGGTCGATCCGGACCTCGGGTACACGGAGCTCATGGCGCTCAGACGGCTCGTGCGGCTGGAAGAGGATTCCGCGTCCAAGCCGCTGCGCGTCGCGGTGCTGGGCGGCGCAACCACCATCCAGTTCGTGCAGCTGCTCGAGCTGTTCCTGGCCGCGCACGGCGTCGCGGCGACCTTCTACGAATCGGAGTACGGCGTCTTCCGGCAGGAGTTGCTGATGCCGGGATCGGGGTTGGACCGCTTCGGCCCGGACGTGATCGTCGTCGCGACGGACTCGCGCGACGTCTCCTTCCCGGCGTTCACGTCGGACGTGAAGGACGCCGAGTCCGTGCTCGCGCGCGAGGCCGAGGGCTGGGCCGCGCTATGGGAGAGTGCGGCCACCCGGCACGGAGCGACCGTCATCCAGAACACCTTCGAGGTTCCGCCTTGGAGCGTCTTCGGGAACTTCGGTCTGCGGCACCCCGGGGCACCGCAGAACTTCCTGAACCGGCTGAACGCCTGGATCGCCGAGCACGCTCCGCCCCACGTGGTGCTGCACGATCTCCAGGCGCTGGCGTCGCGGGCCGGCGAACGCGAGTGGTTCGATCCCCGCTTCTACCACGAGGCCAAGATGCCCTGCGGCCCGGAAAGCCTGGTCGAGTACGGACATAGCGTCGCGAGCGTGATCGTCGCGATCCGGGGCCGCAGCCGGAAGGTCCTCGTGCTGGATCTCGACAACACGCTCTGGGGAGGCGTCATCGGTGACGACGGTCCGGAGGGGATCGTATACGGGCAGGGATCGGGCGAGGGTGAGGGCTATGTCGCCTTCCAGCGCTACGCGAAGGCCCTGTACGACCGTGGGGTCGTGCTGGCAGTGTGCTCCAAGAACGACGAGGCGGTGGCTCGGGAGGCGTTCGAGAAGCGAGACATGGTGCTCGGCCTCGACCACTTCGCCTGCTTCGTCGCGAACTGGCAGAACAAGGCCGACAACCTGCGGCAGATCGCGGAGCGGCTCGATCTCGGCACGGACTCGCTCGTCTTCGCGGACGACAATCCCGCGGAACGCGCGATCGTCCGCCGCTACGTTCCCGAGGTCGCCGTGCCCGAACTGCCCGACGATCCCGCAGGCTACATCCGCGCGGTCGCGCGCCACCACTACTTCGAGACCGTCTCGTTCACACGCGAGGACGGCGAGCGGGTCCACTACTACGCCGCCAACGCGAAGCGCAGCGAGTTGCTGAGCGCCTCGGTCGATCTGGGCGAGTTCCTGCAGTCCCTCGAGATGAAGGCGACCGTAGAGCCCGTGTGCGCCACGAACCTCGCGCGGGTCGCCCAGCTGGTGAACAAGAGCAACCAGTTCAACCTCACGACGAAGCGCCGGACGGCGGTGGAGATCGAGAAACTCGCGGCAGATCCCGATTGGACGACGCTCACCGTCTCGCTATCGGACCGGCTCGGCGACAACGGCCTGATCTCGGTGATCTTCCTGCAACGGCAGGAGGAGGCCCTCGTGGTCGATACCTGGCTGATGAGCTGCCGGGTGCTGCTCCGCGGGGTCGAGGAGTTCGTGCTGAACGAGATCGTGGAAGTCGCCGCGGACCGTGGGCTCGTCCGTGTCGAGGGCATCTACGCGCCGACGCCGCGCAACGGCATGGTCGCCGACCACTACGAGAAGCTGGGTTTCGAGTGCGCGGGCGAGGAAGGCGACGGTAGCCGCTGGACGTTGGCGGTCGCATCGCACGAGCCGCGCGAACACTTCATTCTCTGTGAGCGGAGCAGCATCCATGCGTGACAGGCTTCAGCAGGTATTCCGGGACGTCTTCGACGACGACGAACTCGAGATCCACGACGCGATGACGGCGGCCGAGGTCCCGGACTGGGATTCCCTGCAACACGTGAACCTGATCGTGGCCGTCGAGGCCGAGTTCGGCGTGCGCTTCGCGACGGCCGAGATCTCGGGGCTGAAGGCGGACGGCCAGAACGTCGGGACCTTCCAGGCCCTGATCGAACAGAAGGTGCGCGCCCGCTCCGGCTCCTAGCCCGGCCAGACCCACGATGAGCTTCGTCTCCTTCGGCTTCCTGGGCTTCCTGCTGCTCTCGCTCGCGTTCTTCCATCTCGTGCGGACGCCGCGCGCGCGGAGACGCGTGCTCGGCGCGGCCAACTTCGCGTTCCTGGGGACGTTCATCCCGGACCCCGCCAGCGCGCTCGCGATGCTGGGCTTCGTCGTGGGCAGCTTCGCCCTGGTGGCGGCGGTGCAGACCCGGCGCTGGCCCCGGGTCCTCTGGGTGACGATTCCGATCGCGATCGCGTTCCTGGCCTGGGTCAAGCGCTACGCGTTCCTGGGGCTGGTGCTTCCGGACGCCTGGCTCGGACACGGGCTCACGATCGTCGGCGTCTCCTACATGACGTTCAAGACCATCCACGTGCTGGTCGACCGCCACGAGGAGCAGCTGCCCCCGGTCCACTTCTGGCCCTTCGTCCACTACCAGATCGGTTTCTTCTCGCTGGTGTCGGGGCCGATCCAGCGCTACGGCGACTACCTCGCGTTCTGGGACCGGATCGATCGGGGACCGGGATCGGCCGAGGAGACCGTGCGCAACTGGGGCCGGGTGCTCGGCGGGATCGTGAAGATCGGAGTGCCGGGTGCATTGGCCCTGGCCGTCTGGGAGGCAGCGATGCAGGGAACGGCTGCGCTCGGAAGCTTCGACGCCCCGCTCTGGCGCTTGTGCCTGATCTTCTACGCATACCCCGTGTACATCTACTTCAATTTCTCCGGATATTGCGACGTGGTGATCGGGGCCGCCGGCATGTTCGGGATGCGGCAGGTCGAGAACTTCGACCGGCCGTGGCTGGCGCGGAACATGATCGACTTCTGGGATCGTTGGCACATGAGCCTCACCGCGTGGATCCGCGACTACGTGTTCCTGACGTCGTACAAGGCCGTGGTCCAGCGTTGGCCCGCCCATGCGCGCAGCGGCGGAGTCGCGCTGCTGTTCGGAGCGTTGCTCCTCGCCGGCATCTGGCACGGATCGAGTTGGAACTTCGTCGTATTCGGTCTGGTCCACGGCCTCGGGGTCGCGGCCGCGCGGGTCTGGACCGACACCCTGAAACAGCGGCTCGGCCGCCGCGGCCTCCAGCGATACGACGCGAATCCGTGGATCCGACGCGTCGCAGTCGTCGCCACGTTCCACTACGCGTGCTTCTCCTTCCTCTTCTTCATCCCGGGGTTGGGGCGCCATCTCTCCCACCTCGCATCGATCTGGGGGGAGGTGCTCTCGTGACCGACCGACCGACCGATCGACCGGACTGGATCCGGGACCGACTGGGCATCCCGCCGCGCTTGTTCTGGTGGGTCGTGCTGGAAACGATCGCGGCCGTCGCGACCATCCTCGTGTCGGTGGACCAGATGGTCGTCTACGGCGGCTTCTAGCCTCGATCCGGCATCCGCTGGTCGACCTCGCGGGGGAGGAGGCGCGGGGTGGGCGATATGGGCGGATTGGGACGCTCCGCACGGGACCGTGTGACACGGTGCCCCGCGACCCGACCGACACGCCGCGTGGGGGCTTCCGCGTTGGCACCCGGATTGCGATGCTTCCGGACGCAGCTGCCGAGGGTCCGGTTCGCCTCGGCGCGACGCCTCTCGCCGCACCCCGAGGAGACCTGGATGACGACGCCGGCCAGCACCCCGATCGATCGCGAGGCCCTGCGCGCCCGCTACCGCGCAGAGCGGGACAAGCGCATCCGCCCCGACGGCAACGACCAGTACCTCCAGCCGGTCGGCCGCTTCGCGGCGCTGCTCGACGACCCCTACACCGAAGTCGCTCCGCGGCCACCGCTCGAGGACGAGGTCGAGATCGCCCTGATCGGCGGCGGGTTCTCGGGCCTTTGTACCGGGGCCCGTCTGCGCCAGGCCGGCATCGACGACTTCCGGATCATCGAGGGCGGCGGGGACTTCGGCGGAGTCTGGTACTGGAACCGCTACCCGGGCGCCATGTGCGACACGGCCGCGATGATCTACCTGCCGCTCCTCGAGGAGACCGGGCACCGGCCGAGCCAGAAGTACGTCTTCGCACCCGAGATCTTCGCGCACGCGAAGCGGATCGCGACCACGTTCGACCTCTACCGGGACGTGCTCTTCTCGACCCAGGTGACCGGCCTCGACTGGGACGAAGAGACGTCGCGATGGACCATCCGGACGAACCGCGGCGACGCGATCCGCGCACGCTTCGTCGCGATGGGCACCGGTCCGCTCCATCGCCCGAAGCTGCCGGGCATCCCCGGCATCGAGCGCTTCGCCGGACACTCCTTCCACACGAGCCGCTGGGACTACGACTACACCGGGGGCAGCCCGGAGGGCGCGCCGATGGAGAAGCTGGTGGACCGGCGCGTCGGCATCATCGGGACCGGCGCGACCGCGGTGCAGTGCATCGGCCCGTTGGCACGCGCCGCGCGGGAACTCTTCGTCTTCCAGCGCACCCCGTCCTCGATCGACGTCCGCAACAACCACCCGATCGACCCGGGCTTCTTCGATGCGCTCGAGCCGGGCTGGCAGAAGAAGTGGCTGCTGAACTTCGCCACGCTCCAGACCGGGGGGTTCGCGGACGAGGACCTCGTGAAGGACGGCTGGACCGACATTTCGCAGCGCATCCGGGACCGGCTCGTCCGGAAGCTGGGCGAAGAGGGTGCAACCTTCACGCCCGAACTCGCGCTCGAGGCGTACGAGGAGAGCGACGACGAGAAGATGACCGAGATCCGCGCCCGCGTGGATGCCATCGTCGAGGACCCGGAAACGGCCGAGCGCTTGAAGCCCTGGTACCGCCAGCTCTGCAAACGGCCGTGCTTCCACGACGAGTATCTGCAGGCCTACAACCTGCCCGGCACCCACCTCGTCGATACCGACGGCAAGGGCGTCGAGCGGATCGACGAGACCGGCGTGTGGGTGGCCGGGACCCATTACGCGGTCGATTGCCTGGTCTGGGCCTCGGGCTTCGAGTTCGGCACCGACTACGGCCGGCGATGCGGGTACGAGACGGTCGGACGCAACGGCCTGACCCTCTCGGAGCACTGGGCCGACGGCATGCAGACACTCCACGGGATGCACGTGCGGGGCTTCCCGAACCTCTTCATCATCGGCATGAACCAGGCCGCGAACCTGATCTCGAACATCACGCACAACCTCACCGAGGCGGGCGCGACGCTGGCCAGCGTGCTCGCACACGCCAGGGCGTGCGGCGCCCGCGAGGTCGAGGTGACCGAAGAGGCCGAGCAGGCGTGGGTCGCGATGATCGAGCAGAGCCCGAGCGCGCTGCTGGGCAACCCGGACTGCACGCCCGGCTACTACAACAACGAGGGGACGCCCGCGGGACGCCGCGAGCGGCTGAACGGCGCGGGCTACCCGGAAGGACCGGTCGCGTTCTTCGAGTTCATCGACAAGTGGCGCAAGTCCGGGCGCTTCGAGGGTCTGGAGTTCCGTACCGGGACGGAGTAGCCCCGACCATCGCGCGCGCGGCACACGACGATGCGCGCGAATTCGCACTTTTTCTCGCCGTCACCCGGCAGCGGTTGTACACTCCGGTGTGACGCTTGTGGAGGAGCCACCATGCTCGACACCACGCCGCCCGGCCACGACCCCCGGGGCTGATCGCGCCTTCGCGCACCCGCCCCGGGACTGGCTGCACCCGCCCGGCCCGACCGGCCTCGGAACGCAGATTGCGTTGCCGCGCTCGGCTCCGTCACGCGGGGTACGATGCGACCCCGGTCCGGCCGGACGGCCCAGCGGCCCATGCGCGCCGTGCGTCGGCCCCGGTCCGGTCGCGGGTCGCGATGCGACGGCGTAGGATCCCGGACGCCGCGCCGCGCCGTCCGGAGCCATCCACCCGTTGCAGACCCTGATCCTCGACTTCGTCCTGCCCGCCTCGATGGTCGTGCTGATGACGGGCATGGGGCTCACGCTCACACCGCGCGATTTCCGGCGCATCGTCGACGCGCCGGGGGCGACCGTTCTCGGAACCGTGCTGCAGCTCGTGGCGATGCCGGTCGTCGGCATCGCGCTCGCGTTGGCGTTCGACCTGCCGCCCTATCTCGCGGCCGGTCTCGTGGTGATCGCGGCCTGCCCGGGCGGGATGTTCTCGAATGTATTCGTGCACATCGCGGGCGCCAACACCGCGCTCTCGATCACGCTCACCGCCAGCGCGACGATGGTCACGCTCTTCACGATGCCGCTCTGGGTCCGCCTGGTGCTCGACCAGGTCGGGGTCGGCGCGGCCGAGATCCACGTCCCCGTCGTCGACACGGCGCTGCGGCTCGGCGGCCTGACCGTGTTGCCGATCGCGACCGGGATGCTGGTTCGCGCGAAGTGGCCGGAAAGCGTGCGCCTCGAGAAGGGGTGCACGCGCGTCGGCGCGCTCGGCATCGTCGGCGCGCTCACGTACGACGCGTTGCGAAGGCCTGAACTGCCGGTGGCCGAGTTCGAGCAGAGCCTGCTGCCCGCGTTCCTGCTGATCGCGATCGCGACCGCGATGGGGCTCGGGAGCGCGCGCGCCGCGCGCCTCTCCTTTCGCGATGCCGTGACGCTGACGCTCGAGATGATCGTGAAGAACTCGCTGCTCGGCCTGGTGCTCGCTCGCTCGTCGCTGGCGTTCGAGGCCACCATCCCGATCGTGGCGTTCTCGCTCTTCCAGACGCCGCTCGGCGTCGCGATGCTGGCGTTCTGGCGCTGGACCGCGCGGCGGGCCGGCGAGAGCCTCCCCGCGCTCCGCGTGAACGGATGACGCCGCAGCGGCCGAGAATCACCGTCAGTCGAGCACGTCGGCCGCGACGAGCTCCTCGAGGTAGGGCGTGTCCCACCAGGTGAGCTGCAGGTGCTTCGCGCGCCGGAAGAACATCTGCACGTCGTACTCGATCGTGAACGCGACGCCGCCCCAGATCTGGGCGCAGACGCGGGTCGTCTCCCGGTAGGTCTCGCAGCAGAAGAGCTTGGCCATCGGCGCGAAGCGCGCGATCGAACGGCCCTCGGCGCGATTCCAGGCCGCTTCGTGCACCAGCACGCGCCCGCCGTCGATTCGGGTCGAGGCGTCCGCCATGTAGTGCGCCAGCGACTGGAAGGCGCCCAGCGGCTTGTCGAACTGCACGCGCTGCTTCGCGTACTCGACGGTCTCCATCAGGCAGCGGTGGGCCCCGCCGATCGCCTGCGCCGCGAGCAACACGATCCCGTCGTGCATGACCGTGTCCCAGGTCGTCCAACCGGAGCCGGGTGCGCCGATGCGATCGCGGGCAGGGACCCGCGCGCCGGCGAAGTCGATGCGGTAGTGGGGCTCGCGGCCCTGCGACTGGTGGAACGTGAGCGTGACGCCCTCGCTCGCCGGATCGACGAGGAAGAGGTCGACGCCGGCGTCCGTCCGCGCCAGCACGACGAGCCGGTCGGCAACGGCCGCGTACGGAACGGAACGCTTCACGCCCGTCAACACGAAGTCCTCGCCCGAGGCCTTCGCTTCGAGCGCGATGCCGGCTTCGCCCTGGCCGCGGCCGGGCTCGTACCAGGCCGGCGTCAGGATTGCCGAGCCGTCGGCGATCTTGGGCAGCCAGGCTTCCTTCTGTTCGTCGCTGCCCGCCTCCTGCAGCACGCCCGCGCTCATCACGCAGCTGACGAAGTGCGGGATCGGCGCCATCGCGCGGCCGAGTTCCTCGTACACGAGCGCGGCCTCGAGCAGGCTCATCCCGCCTCCCCCGTGGCTTTCGGGAATCAGCAGGCCGTTGAGTCCGATCTCGCTCATCTGCTTCCAGAGTTCCTGGGCGACGCCCTGCGGATCGTCCTCCATCAGCCGCACCACCTCGGTGGGCGAGTGCTCGGCGAGCACGGCACGCGTGGTGTCGAGGATCATCTGCTGCTCTTCGCTGAGATCGAGGTCCATGCCGGTCTCCTAGAAGTTCTTGGGCAGGCCGAGGTGGCGCCGCGCGATGATGTTCTTCTGGATCTCGGAAGATCCGCCGCCGACGGTCTCGTTCATCGTCGCGCGGTAGGCGCCCTCGAAGCGGCCGAGCAGCGGCGCTTCCTCCTGGCCTTCCATGATCGTGCCCTCGTGCCCGGTGATGTCGAGCGCGTCCTTGCAGACCCGCTGCGAGAGCGTCGTGGTGAAGAGCTTGTACTGGGACGACTGGATCGTGGGCGGCTTTCCCGCCGCGTCCTTCGCCGCGCACACGAAGCGCGTGCTGAGGCCCTTGGCCACCGCGGTGTCGGTCACGATCTGGGCGATCGTGCGCCGCACGTTCGGATCGTCCTTCAGCGGCGCGTCGTCGCGCGTCGCTCCCTTCACCCATTCGACGAGCACGTCGGTGCGGTTGGCGATCGGCGAGAGCGTGAACATCGTGAAGCGCTCCAGGTCGAGGGCTTCGGCGATGTACTGGAAGCCCTTGCCACGCTCGCCGACGAGGTAGTCGTCGGGCACGAAGACGTCCTCGAAGAAGACCTGGTTCGTCGTGTCCTTGCCGATCGTGGGCAGGCTCTGCACCTCGAGGCCCGGGTGGTCCATCGGGATCAGGAAGAGCGACAGGCCCGCGTGCTTGGGCTTGTCGGGGTCGGTGCGCGCGCCCACCCAGTACCAGTCGGCGAAGTGCGCGGAGGTGGTCCACATCTTCTGGCCGTTCAGGTTCCAGCCGCCTTCGACCTTGTCGGCCTTCAGCTGCATGTTCGCGGCGTCGGAGCCCGCGTTCGGCTCGCTGTAGCCCACCGCGAATTCGATCTCGGCGTTCAGGATCCGGGGCAGGAACTCCTGCTTCAACTTCTCGCTGCCGTGCCGGATCAGCGTCTTGCCGATGATGCCGACGCCCTTGCCGATCTGGGGCGCCGCGTGCAGCGAGAGCGCCTCGTTCAGGATGTATTCGTAGACGCCCTCGATCTCCTGCCCGCCGTACTCCTTCGGCCACGACATCCCGAGCCAGCCCTGTGCGGCCAGCTTCTTCATGAAGGCGCGGCGCTCGGGCGTATCCGCGAGCTGCGTGAAGTTCTCGCGGTGGTGGTCCATCACGACCGGGTCGTGGTTCTCGGTGAGCCACTGCTCCACCTGCTCGGCAAACTTCTGCTCCTCGGGGGAGAAATCGAAATCCATGGCGTCCTCCGGCCCGCGCGCGCCCGGCCGGGCGGCCGCGGGATCGGGCGGGATTATATACGATACGGATCGTATTGAAAGTGCCGCGGGGATTCGGGGAGCGGCGGGCGGACCTATGGTAGACCGATGGCGCCCCACCGCTTCGACCGCCGGACCTTCCTGCTCGGCAGCGCCGGCGGCGCGGCCAGTCTGGCGCTCGGCTGCAGCTCGGACCACGGCGGCCCGTACGACGACTACTTTGCCGCGCTGAATGCGTTCCTGCGGGTGCGCGGGCCCGGGCGCCCGGTCCTGCTGATCGACCTGGATCGCTTCGACCACAACCTGGACCTGCTGCGTTCCGCGGTCGGGCCCGACAAGGTCTACCGGATCGTGGTGAAGTCGCTCCCGAGCGTCGCGCTGCTTCGCTATGCGATGGCGCGCACCGGGACCCGCCACCTGATGGCGTTCCACCAACCCTTCCTCAACGCGATCGCAGCCGACCTTCCTGACGCCGAGGTGCTGCTCGGAAATCCGCTGCCGGCCGTCGCGGCGCGCACGTTCTACGACCGCCTCGCCACCGGCACCCGCTTCGATCCCGCGCGCCAGCTCCAGTGGTTGATCGATTCGCCCGACCGCGCGCGCGCCTACCTCGGCGTCGCGCAGTCGCTGGGTGTGCGCATGCAGATCGCGCCCGAACTCGACATCGGCGGGCACCGCGCCCACGTCCGGACCCACGACCAGTTGCGCGGGATCCTCGAAGTGGTGGCCGCGCACCCCCGGCACCTCGCCCTGAGCGGGTTCATGGGCTACGACGCGTACGCGGCCGGCTTTCCGGAGGGTTGGCGGGCATCGCTGCTCCGCGGGTCGATGGAGCAGTACGAGGCGTTCGTCGATGTCGCGCGCGGAGAGTTCGGCGCCCTCTACCGGCCCGACCTGACGCGCAACGGCGCGGGCTCCCAGACCGTGGGGCTCTACCAGTCGGACCACGTGCTGAACGACCTGGCCGCGGGCTCCGCAGCGGTCATGCCGACGCACTTCGACATCGACACGCTGCGGGCGCATCGGCCGGCGGCGTTCATTGCGACGCCGGTGCTGAAGCACCGCGCAGGACTCGATCTCCCGGTGCTCCCGATCGTGGGCGACCTGATGCGCGCGACGAATCCGAACCGCGAGAACACCTGGTTCATCTACGGCGGAAACTGGAAGGCCGAGTACACGGCCCCGCCCGGCCTCACGCTGAACCCGATCTACGGCCGCAGCTCGAATAGCGAGATGCTGAACGGCTCCGACCGGATCGGACTCCGCGTGAACGACTACGTCTTCCTGCGCCCGACCCAGAGCGAGGCCGTGCTGCTCCAGTTCGGCGACCTCTGGGCCGTGCGCAAGGGGACACTCGAAGCCCGCTGGCCCGTGCTCGGCGCCTGACGCCGCCATCGATCGCACGCGGCAGCCGTGGACCGCACGCGCTCAGACCGAGAAGCCGCCGATGTCCCGTCTCAGGATCCGGCTCTGCTCGACCAGCGTCGCAAGGACCTGCTCGAGTTGCTCGCTCGCCTCCGATGCGAGCTGCCCGAGCGCTTCGATGTGCGCGCGCGTCTGGGTGGAGGTCTCGCCATGGGCGCCAACGACCCGCTCGACCACCTCCCCGGAATCCCGCAGCTGCTGCGCGATCTCCTCGATGTGTCGACTCGTCGCGAGTTGCTCCTCGCTCGCACTCGCGACGCCTCTCGACAGTTCGTTCATGCCCTCGAAGGTCGCCAGCATCCTCCCGACGGCCGCCTCCTGGACGTTCGTCCCGTCGAGCGCGGAACGCGCGTGCACGGCCAGGGCCTGGATCCGCTCCCGAGACCGGTTGAACTGCGATTCCTGGCTCTCCGCGGCGTGTTCGATCTCGAGGACGTGGTCGCGATTTTCGGAAATGGCGTCGCGGATCTCGTCCAGAGCCTTTGCGGCGCTTCGCGACCGGCCCCATTCCCCTTCCACCGTGGCGTAGGACTCCGCGATTGCTTCGACGACGGCGTCGCCGTCGCGCCGGACGCCCTCGACGATCGTCGCGATCTCGCGCGTGCTCTCCGATGCCCTCTCGGCCAGGGCGCGAATTTCCGACGCCACCACCGCGAAGGCGCCCCCCTCGGAGCCGGCGCGCGCAGCAATGATGGCGGCGTTCAATGCCAACAGCCGCGTCTCCTCCGAGATCGAATCGATCACGTTCACCACGGCCCCGATCCGGTCTGCTCGCGAGCCGAGCTGCTGCGCCGCCTCGCGCGCCCGCGTTTCGGCGTCCATGATCTTCGCGAATCCGTCGAGCGTCTCGGCAACCCGGCTGGCTCCCGTCAGCGCCACCTCCATCGCGCGCTCGGCGCGCTCCCGGGCGGTCTCGGATGAACGCTTGACCCGCCCCGCGGCCTCGGCTGTCGCGGATACGACCTCGGCGGACTCCTGCGCAGCCTCTGCCTGCGCCGTGACCGCGCCCGCCACCTGGGTGGAGGCAGCAGCGACGTCACGGGCCTCATCGGTCGCCTCGGCCACGCGCTTGGACAGCTCGTTCGCGTGGTGACTCAGTTCCGCCGCTGACGCCCTGAGCTCACGCGCCTCGGATGCTGCGCCGCGCGCGTTCTCGTGGACGCGGCTACCGATGCGGGCGACGTTCGCGACCTGCTCGTCGGCCTCGGAAAGCAGGCGGCGTGCCTCGCCCGCTTTTTCGATCTGCTGCGACGAGACCACTTGGAGACCGGCCGAGGCCTCCTGGACCTCATCGACGGAGTGGTCCATGTTGGAGACGCTCGCGGCCAGACGAGCCACGGAGTCCCGGACCGCTCGCGTCATCGCGCCCAGTGTGCGTCCGAGGTCGTCGAGTTCCCTGACGCCGTCGGCATCCAACACCGCGGTCAGGTCGCCATCGGCCACCGTCTGGGCGTGCTCGGCGATCGAAGCGATCGACCTCGCCACGTCTCGCGACAAGTGGCCGACCACCAGGAACGCGAGCACGACGACGACGAGTGAGATGACGACCGAGCCCGCCGTCGCTCGCTCCATGCTGCGCACACTGGTCGCGCGCCGATCCCGCAGCATCTCCTCGAGACGCGCGACCAGACGGTCGCCTTCTTCCCGAGCTTCGTCATGGAGGCGGAGGAAGTTCCCGAGCGCCGAGATCCCGGCCAGCCGGTCTCGGTCCAGCGCCTCGGAAAGCCGCATGGCCGCCTCGGCCTGGCCGGTCGTCGATTCGCTGAAGCGGCCGGTGGCGACGCCGGAAACTGCCGAGACATCTCGATCGAGCCCCGAGAGCAGCTTCCCGACGTTCTCCGTGAGGGCCTTCCGGACCCGCTTCCGCCCATCATCCGTCCGCGCCATCAGGATCGCGTAGACATCGCCACGAATGATGTCGAGACGGTGCGACGTGCGGAGGACGGCCTTCAGCGCATCGTTGGAGAGACTCACCTGCGTCATCTGATCGGCCGCGGTCCGGCCGATCCAGACGCCGAGCAGAGTGACGAAGAGCAGCGAGACCGCGGCCAGCACCGCCATGCTTCGAAGACGACCCGTGAGCGAGCGAGATCGGTTCACCGCAGGCCCCGCGCTAGGGTTCGTAGCTCAAGCGGTAGCCTTCGTCGGAGGGGTCGGCCGGCCCGCCGTCCAACAGGAGCGAAAGCACGCGAACACCCGGGAAGCGCGCGACGTCCGCGGCTCGCAGGTAGGTGATCGCGCCGGGCGTCCGCGCGACGTAGGCGATGGCGGCCTCGACGGTCGAGAACTGCCGCGGCGGGCGCGCCGCTCCGGAGAGGGCCTGTTCCAGCCAGAAGTCCTCCAGGCTGCGGCGCGAACGGCCGAGCACTGCATGACGGAATCCGTCGTACACGGGACTGGTCGCACTCTGGTCGACGGGAACGACCCGCCGGGTGCCGAGTGTGACGAGACCGCCCAGGAAGGCTTCGCGAAGATCCGCGGGCGTGATCCCCTCGACGCTCCACCGATCGGAGACCACGAGCGCGATCGGCGTTCCGGCGGCCACGGGCGATGCGGCGGCCGCTGCGAACGACCACACGATCCACGCCATGCCGAGGTGTCGCCCCAGAGCGCGCATCAGAAGAAGAAGCCCGCGTACAGGCTCCACTGGGAGAAGTCCTCGACGCTCCGCGCAGCGAAATCGTTGAGCGCGAACTCGGCCTTCAGCCGAACGTTCGGAATGGGGCTGTAGCCGAGCGTGAAGACGTTCTCCGTATGCCGGTCGCCAGCTCCCCGCTTGTCGTCGTCACCTCGCCCGTAGCGGTAGTTGACATACCCTCCGTCGAAGAGGTCCCAGCGCACCTTCGCATAACCGACGTAGCGGGTCGGGAAGCCCCTGCTCCGCTGCTGGGCCATCACTTCGCCACGGAGTGTCAGGTCCTCCAGCGGGTGCAGGTCCGTATAGACCATCAGGCTTCGCTCCTGGCGGCCCCCGAACGAGGGATTCTGCTGCAGATAGCCCGAGACGCCGAGGAGTTGGCCGTGTTCGCCGAAGATCGAGCGGAGATCGAATCCGTATCCGGGATCGCTGTCGCGCAGCTGGTTGGTCCCGGAGAGTTCCGACCCGTTGCTGTACCAGGCGCGATAGCGGAAGGAGACGGGCAGATCCGCGACCGTCCGTTCTGCGGTCCTTCCGAAGATCTGGGCCCCCACCTGCTTGCGCGGCACGTAGCTGTTGTCCTCGTGGATCGGCTTCTGGACGGTATCGACCAGGATGGCCCAATGGACCGGCGTCCAATACCCCCACGGCGTGTTGAACTTTCCGACCCGGGCGTTGACGTGCTTCGAGTGATGATAGTCGAGATAGGCCCGTTCGAGCTTGATCTCGCCAACGCCACCGCCCGCCTCGAAGGCCGGAGCGTGCTCGAACTCGACCTCTGCGAACGCTTGCCAACGTTCTCCGACGCGCGAGTCGAAGTAGAGGTACAGGTGGTGGGGATCGAAGAACGTGGACTTCCCATCCTGAGTCGAGTCACCGGCACGAAAGTCCATCCAGCCGCCGACGTCGAGGTTCCCGACCATCCGCTCGAGGCGGGCGGTCCGGTCTTCGAGTTGGACCTCCGCCGAAGGGCCGGGGGGCCCGCCCATCGCGTCCTGAGCCGCGGGCGGCGCCGACGACGTCTGGCGCGCGGCGAGATCGTCGACCGCGCGCGAGAGCTGATCGATGGCCTGCTGCTGGCGCTGGACGGTCTCGCGGAGGGTCCGGATCTCATCCGATGCATCCCCGGCCGCGGGTTCGCCGGCAGCAGGGCCGGCCATCATCGCGAGCGCGACGAGTACCGATCCGATGGTCCGGACACCCCTCATGGTCTCCCCTCCGACAGGTCCCGGGCGGAGACATCGGTCGTCGCAGGAGGGACTTTAGGAGTTTCCCCTACGGGTTTTGCGGAGCGTCGCCGCGCGGTGAACGCCCCTACTAGCGCAGCACCCGGCCGGCGCGTGCTCCGGTGTGCGCGTCGTGCTCCAGCAGGACCTGGCCGTTGCAGACGGTGGCGCGGTAGCCGCGTGCGCGCTGCACGAAGCGACCCGCGGCGCCCGGGAAGTCGTGCACGTACTCGGGCATCCGTTCGGAGACCGTGTCGAGATCGATCACGTTCACGTCGGCCCGCAGGCCCGGCGCCAGCGTGCCGCGATCGTCCACGCCCAGGATCCGGGCCGCCGCCGAGGTCATGCGGCGCACGGCTTCCTCGGCGCTGAACAGCCCGGCCTCGCGCACCCAGTGGGAGAGGACGAACGAGCACCAACCCGAGTCCATCACCTGGCCCACGTGGGCGCCGGCGTCGCCGAGACCCGGGAAGACCGCATCGCCCGAGATCAGTTCCGCGAGCGCGGTCATGTTCGGGTTGAACATGCGCATCGTGAAGAGCGCCGTGCCGCCGGATTCGCGGCAGAGGCGCAGGAACGTCTCGGACGGGTGCTCCCCGGCCCGTTCCGCCAGACGGCCGAGCGAGGTCTCCTCGCGGAACCGGTAGTCCGGCGCGTCGCCGTCGCCCAGCCAGTAGGTCGGGAGCCTGCCGAAGAAGCCTTCGTCGGCGCGGGCGTCGGCCACGAGCCGGCTGCAGAACTCCGCGTCGTCGATCGCGGCGAGTCGCGCCGCGAAGTCCATCTTCGCGAGTTCGCGCCAGGCGCCCTTGCGCCAGGGCAGGTTGTTCACGAGTCCGCCGACGAAGCCCGATCCGCGCGGGATCGCGACCGCGCTCACGTCGAGCCCGTCCGCGCGCATGCCGTCGACGACGGCGTTGAGACGCGCACCGGAACGGTCCGAGCGACCCGCGGTCAGGCTGAAGAGCACGCGGTCGCCGGTGGCCTCGGCCTCCTCCCGGATCAGCGCGAGTTCGCCCTCGTAGTCACCCGAGAGGTTCAGCACGTTCTGCATCAGGCCGCCGCCTGCCGCCTTCACCGCGCCCGCGATCCGCATCAGCTCCTCGTGGGTCGCGTGGGTTCCAGGGACGTCGCGGCCGTCCGGCAATACGTGTCCGCGAAGCCGCGAGGTCGAGAAGCCGACGGCCCCCTCGCGCACCGACTCGCCGACGACGCGCGCGATCTCGTCCATCTCGGCCCCGGTCGGTTGCCCGTCGACCGCCCGTTCGCCCATCACGTAGAAGCGGACCGCGCAGTGCCCGACCAGGCCCGCGAGATTGATCGCGGGGCGCGTCTGCTCGACCGCGTCGAGGTAGCCGCCATAGCCTTCCCAGTCCCACGCAAGCCCGTCCAGGATCGCATCGGCCGGAATGTCCTCGACGGTCTCCATCATGCCGGCGAGCACGGGCGCATCCGCCGGGCGGACCGGGGCGAAGGTGACGCCACAGTTGCCCAGCAACGCGGTCGTCACGCCATGCCACGAGATCGGGGTGAGCAGCGGATCCCAACCCACCTGGGCATCGAGGTGGGTGTGCAGGTCGATGAAGCCCGGTGTCACCGCGTGGCCGGTCGCGTCGATCTCGCGGCGTCCCGGCTCCGGGACGTGGCCGACCGCGGTGAGGGTGTCGCCATCGATCGCGACGTCGCCGGGCGCCGCGGGCGCGCCGCTGCCGTCGATCACGGTTCCGCCTCGGATCACGAGGTCATGGGGCATCGGGGTCTCCTGCGGTGCGACCGGTCGGTCCGGGAGTGGGGAGCGCGCCGTGCGCGCCCTCGCTGGAGGATAGGCCATCGTTGCCGCTCCCGATTCCGGGGCGACCCCGCCCGGTCCGGCGCTCCCGGGCGGGCGGACCCCGCCCGACGCCACCGTGCCGAAGACGGTACCCTCCGGTCCGGCACCGCCGCGGTCCCGATCGCGGCCCACCCGCACGGGCCGCGGCAGCCGTCTCCTCCACCACCCGCCCCCCGGTCCGGAACCGGTCAGGAACCCCGATGCAACAACTCACCGGCCTCGACACCAGCTTCCTGAACATGGAGACCTCCACGACCTACGGGCACGTGTGCGGGCTCGCGATCTTCGACCCCTCGACGGCACCCGGTCCGGTCGGGCTCGACGACGTGAAGAAGCTGATCTCCGACCGGATCCACCTGCTGCCGCCCTACCGGCGCCGCCTCGTGGAGGTGCCGTTCGGGCTCGATCACCCGTACTGGATCGAGGACCCGGACTTCGACATCGACTTCCACGTGCGGCACATGGGCCTTCCGCCGCCCGGCGACGCGCGCCAGCTCGCCGAACAGGTCTCGCGCATCGTGGCGAGGCCGCTCGACCGCAAGCGGCCGCTGTGGGAGCTCTACCTGATCGAGGGTCTGGAGGGCGGCCTGACGGCGCAACTCACGAAGATCCACCACTGCGCAATCGACGGCGTGTCCGGCGCCGAGATGCTGGCGACGCTGCTCGACGTCGAGCCCGAGCCGCGCCACGTCGAACCGCCGCGCAGGGCGTGGCGGCCGGAAGCGGAGCCCACGCAACTCGAGATGGCGATGCGCGGCCTGATCGCGGTCGCCGCGACCCCGCGGAAGGGCTTTCGCCTCGCGCGCGAGGCTGTGCGTCACCTGCCCGCCCTCGCCGATTCGCTCGGCTTCGACCTCCCGGGCATGGACGGTCTCGGCCGTCTGATCGGCCGCACCCCGGATCCGCTGCTCTCGGAGGCCTCCACGCCGGCGCCGCGCACCTCGTTCAACGACCGCATCACGCCGCACCGTCGCTTCGCGTTCGGCTCCCTCTCCCTCGACGAGGTGAAGGAGATCAAGACCGCGTTCGGCGTGACGGTGAACGACGTCGTGATGGCGCTGTGTGCGGGTGCGCTGCGCAAGTACCTGAGCGACCGCAAGCAGCTCCCGCCCGACCCGCTGATCGCGATGGTGCCGGTCTCGGTCCGCACGGAGGCGCAGGAGGCGACCTTCGGCAACCAGGTCTCGGCGATGAGCGCATCCCTCCACACCGACGTGGAAGACGTGGCCACCCGGATGCAGCGCATCCACGAATCCATGAAGGTCGCCAAGGAGCAGCACCAGGCGCTGCCCGCGACGCTGATGCAGGACTTCGCCCAGTTCGCGCCGCCCGCGGTCGCCGCGCGTGCGGCGCGGGTGATCGCGCGCGCCACCGTGGCCGAGTGGATGGACGTCCCGTTCAACGTCGTCATCTCCAACGTGCCGGGCCCCCAGTTCCCGCTCTACGGCGTCGGCGCGAAGCTGGTGGCCAACTACCCGGTCTCGGCCATCAACGACGGCGTCGGGCTGAACATGACCGTGCAGAGCTACAACGGGAACCTCGACTTCGGCCTGGTGGCCTGCCGCGAGCTGATGCCCGACGTCTGGGACCTGATGGACGACCTGCGCGGCGCGCTCGGCGAGTTGAAGGAAGCCGCGAAGATGGAGGGGGCGTGATCCAAGGGCACGCGGAGGAGGCCTTCCGGCCGGTCGCGGACGCCCTTGCCAGAATCCTGCGCGGTGGCGGCGGGGCTGCGGTGTGCGTGTACCACCGCGGACGCAAGGTCGTCGACCTGTGGGGCGGCACGCGCGACGAGGCGGGCCACGCCTGGGAAGAAGACACGATGGCGATGTCGTTCTCCACCTCCAAGGGCGTGGTCTCGACCCTGGTCCACCAGCTCGCGGACCGCGGACTGCTCGCCTTCGACGACCCGGTCGCCCGCCACTGGCCCGAGTTCGCCCAGGCCGGAAAGGCCCGCATCACCGTGGGCGACGTGTTGACCCACCGCGCCGGCCTCTGGGACATCCGCTCGCTGATCGACGACGGCATCCGCATCCTCGACTGGGACCACATGGTCCGTGCGCTCGCTGCGGCGCGGCCCCGCTTCGTCCCCGGCGGGGGGAGCGCCTACCACGCGCTCACGTACGGATGGCTCGCGGGCGAGATCGTGCAGCGCGTGGCGAAGCGGCCGCTCCCCGACGTGATCCGCACGGAACTGTCGGAACCGCTGGGGCTGGACGGCCTCTTCATCGGCGCGCCAGCCGAAGCCCGGGCGCGCGCCGCCCAGCTGCGGCGCCCGGTCCGGCCGCGTCTCCCGCGGATTCCTCGCGAGGCGATCGCGTGGGGCGCGAACGCGTGGCTCGACGCGGCATCGGGTGTGGCCCGTGCGCTCCGCTCGCCGTTCGATCCGGCGCGCGCGCGCGACGCGCTGATGGTACCGGGCCGTCCCGGGCTGCTCTTCGAGGCGAGGGCCCTCGACGTGCCGATCCCGGCCGCGAACGGGCTGTTCACCGCGCGCTCGCTGGCGCGCGTGTATGCCGCGATTAGCACGGGCGGGACGCTCGACGGCGTGCGCATCCTGTCGCCCCGCGCGGTGCTCCGGCTGTCCGAAGTCCGACACCGCGGCGCGGACGGCGTCCTGCTGGTGCCCATGCACTGGCGGCTCGGCTATCACGGCGCGTACTCCTCGCGGGGGCGCATCGCGACCGCGTTCGGCCACTTCGGCTATGGCGGCTCGGGCGCCTTCGCGGACCCGGCCCGCGAACTCGCGGTCGCGATGGTCAACAACACCGCCGGCGGCAGCCCGTTCGGCGATGCCCGGATCAGCGCGGTCGCCGATGCCGCGCTGCGCGGCGCCCAGCGGACGCGAGGCCACCGCGGGCAGCCCCGCGCGGACGCTGCGTTCCACGCGGCCTGACGGAGTGGGCCGGGGAACGGGATGAGCGACCCGACGCTATGTGACCGCACCGCGTGCGCGCTCGCGGACCTGGTCCGGAGCGGTTCCGCTTCCGCGTGCGAGCTGCTGGAGGCGCACCTCGAGCGGATCGCGGAACGCAACCCTGCGCTGAACGCCATCGTCACGCTGGTGCCCGAGATGGCGATGGCGTGGGCGCGGAGTGCGGACGAGCGGCAGGCACACGGCGAGCCGCTCGGACCGCTGCACGGTCTTCCGGCGGCGCACAAAGATCTGACGCTCACGGCCGGCATCCGCAGCACGCAGGGTTCGCCGCTGTTCGCGTACCGCGTGCCGACCCGCGACGACTTCATCATCGAGCGCATGCGCACGGCCGGAGCCATTACCGTGGGCAAGACCAATGTTCCCGAGTTCGGCGCGGGTTCCCAGACCTTCAACCCGGTCTTCGGTGCGACGCGAAACCCGTGGGATCGCTCGAAGACCTGTGGTGGAAGCAGCGGCGGGGCCGCGGTGGCGCTGGCCACGGGCATGGTGCCGGTGGCCGACGGCAGCGACATGGGCGGGTCGCTCCGGAACCCGGCCAACTTCTGCAACGTGGTCGGCCTGCGGCCCTCGCCGGGCCGCGTCCCGCACGTCCCGGCGACGATGGGCTGGGAACACCTGAGCGTCCTGGGGCCGATGGGGCGCACCGTCGAGGACGCGGCCCTGCTGCTCTCCGCGATCGCGGGCCCCGACCCGCGCGCGCCGATCTCGTTGGAGACGCCGGGCGAGCGCTTCGCGGCATCGCTGGAGCGCGACCTGCGCGGGGTGCGGATCGCGTTCGACCCGACGATGGGGGGCCTGCCGGTCGAGCCCGAGGTGCAGGACGTCCTCGTTGCGGCCGTCCCGGTCTTCGAGCGGCTCGGGTGCGAGGTCGTCCCGGCGGGACCGGACTGGTCCGGGGCCGACGAGGCCTTCCACACGCTCCGTGCGTGGACCTTCGCATCGGCGTTCGCAGGCGTTCCCGAGGCCGTGCTCGCGCGCTGCAAGGAAACCGTACGCTGGAACGTCGAGAAGGGCCGCGCGCTGTCGGGAGACGAGGTGAGCCGCGCGGAACGCCTCCGGACGGAACTGTTCGCCACGGTCGGCGCCTTCATGGCGGACTTCGACTTCCTGCTCGGCCCCGTGAACCAGGTGGCGCCCTTTCCCGTGGACCTGCCCTACCCCGAGGAGGTCGCCGGCGTGCAGATGGATACCTACATCGACTGGATGAAATCCGCATACTTCGTCTCGGTGATCGGGCACCCCGCCCTCTCGGTTCCCGGCGGCTTCACCGCAGATGGGCTCCCGGTCGGGATCCAACTCGTCGGCCGGCACCGGGACGACTTCGGCGTGCTCCAGGCCGGCTACGCGTTCCAGGAAGCGACGCGCTGGTGTGACCACCGGCCCCGGGCCTAGCGGCTGGCCCGGGGCCGCGCGCTAGCCCTGATCCGGCATTCGCCGGTCAGACTCGCGGGGGGAGGTGGCGAGGGGTGGGCTCCGGCTCATGGCTCGCCCCTGATCGGCACGCGGTCGCAGGAGTCACTCGGGTGACCCAAGGCACAGGGAACAGACGAGTGGCCCTGCTGCGCTCGAGTTCGCCTGCGCCCACCCCTCGC